>OHUU01000710.1_pt1 | contig 10080 bp, 7 predicted proteins | sample 1579271 | NCBI WGS metagenome assembly OHUU01 (sample SAMEA3882556, study PRJEB24775) | human gut metagenome | biome: human-associated habitat; feature: intestine environment; material: feces | place: Netherlands | collected 2009/2010 | reverse complement strand
CCCGGTTTCACGACATGCATTGTAATGACTTTGTCGGTCGGGCCGCCCTGTTGTATGAGTTCAAAAACATGGCCTTTCGAACATTCCATACTGGTTCTTTCACATTCATGCTGACGCACCCATTGTGAACGAACCAAACCAAAATAACTAATGTAAATGATGTATTACTTTCCATGCGAGAAGTGCATGAAAACTGTCAATCAGCCAGCCCAGTCGAAAAGTTCCGGACCATTGCGTTGCAAATGGCGTTATTGCATGCGTATTGACTACCATGAACATCAATACTTAAGAAAGGTGGTTTTATGGCATATGCGTTGATAACGGGGGCTTCAGGTCCTCCGATAACAGTAAATAAAGTTTCTCCTTCGGTGATTCCATCGATATGGAATGATATACTATCTGTTTTATCAGTCGTTTTGATACTTTTGCTTTCCATCTTTTGAGCAATGGCTTGCGTACCCGCCAGACATAATCCGATACACAGTCCCCAAAAAGCGTTTCTTGTCATACTTAGTCTTTTAAAAGTTAAATGGCCTCCATTTTACGGCTTATAAGTAATGACGTTTGTAGATAGGATTTGTAACCATCGGATTTGTTCTTATTTTTATGAAGCAGATCGATGTTTTCTTGTTTGTCTGTAAATAGAAGAAAAAGGTTATTTTTATAGGTGTTAAATCAAAATATGATGTATATTTGAAAGCGAAATAATCAAATACCTATGAAGAAGTATATTATAACTCTGCTGTTTTGTACATTATTTTGTCATTTAGGCATTGCTCAAGGTTTGAAATCAGTTTCTATCTTGGGAGATTCTTATTCCACTTTCGAAGGATATGTTCAACCCGATACTAATTTTGTATGGTATCTGAAGACGCCTCCTAAAGGACGGAAGACAGATATGGTTTCTGTACGTAATACTTGGTGGCATCAGTTTATTAAGGAGAACAACTACCGTCTTTGTGTGAATAATTCGTTTTCCGGTGCTACTATTTGCCATACCGGTTACCGTTCGGAGGATTATAGCGACCGTTCTTTCATCACCCGGATGAAGGCGTTGGGCTGTCCTGATATTATTTTTATTTTTGGCGCGACTAATGATTATTGGGCGAAATCACCTTTAGGAGAGTATCAGTATGCGGATTGGTCCAAAAAAGATTTATATTCTTTCCGCCCTGCTATGGCTTATATGCTGGATACAATGATTGATTATTATCCTAATGTGGAGATTTATTTTCTATTGAATGATGGTTTGGGAGAGGAAATCAGTGAATCGGTCAGAACGATTTGCAAACATTATCAGATAGATTGCATTGAACTGAAAGGGCTTGATAAAATGAGCGGACATCCTTCGGTGAAAGGGATGAAGCAGATTAGTGAGCAGGTGAAGGCGTATATGAATTCCCGGCATAATTGAGTATGACGGTTTGTGTGGTGATTATTTTAGAGGAATAATGATAAACAGTTTCCGATGATATTTTAGTGAAAGATATACTGGTTGAAGTATATTCTCTCACTAAAATATGCCTATCACTTCTTATTTTACAAAAAACAATCGTCAAATGTCTTTCAGTTATAATCTAATCTCGGTGGTTAGAGCAGGTAAACCAGAAAGTTTTTTCATTGTGATTTCATTAAAGTTTCTTTTTTAGCCTTTAAAAATGAAGAGAGCTTATTTATTTCGCTTCTATACTTTCGTTCGTTGACCCTGTTCTTATTTTCTTCTGGATCTATGTGATGGTCAAACAACATTCGGGAATGAATCTTTTCTTTTTGTTTCCATTCCGCATAGTTGTATCTATTGCTAACAGCATTGTCTCCCCCTTCCCATTGGATATATACTTGGTCTTTTATTTTTGCTTTTAAATTTGTTAAAATAGGAACAAAACTAGTGCCATTTAATTGATTCTTTGGTATGGGCAAATGACAAAGTTCACATAGTGTTGGATATAAATCTACGAATTCTACCATGGACTTAGTTTTTCCTTTTTTCAATCCGGGAACACGTACAATTAAAGGAACGTGAGTAGAACGATCCATTAAATTATGCTTACCGAGAAAGTTGTGTTCCCCTAGATGCCAGCCATGGTCTCCTAGTAATACAACGATGGTATTATTTGCTAAACCTAGCTCATCCAGGGCATCCAGCACTTTTCCTATTTGGGCGTCAACATAGCTTAAACAGGCATAATATCCGTGTTTGGCTTCTTTCTGAAAATAGATATCATCTGCTGTGGTAGTACGTGCGTAAGCATAGATTTCTCCAGAGTTTTTAACTTCATCCGGCAAGCCTGCAGGGCGAAAACGATTATTGGCAACTGGAATTTTCTCTCGGTCATATAAATCCCAATATTTTTTAGGGGCATTAAAAGGTAAATGTGGCTTCCAAAATCCACATGCCATAAAGAAAGGTTTTCCTTGTTCTTTTAAACGTTTTAAGTCTGCAATGGCTTTTAATGCCAGTTTTCCGTCATCATAAGCGGTGTCAGGTACTTCAGCCCACTCACAAAAAGGCCCTCGCATTGTTTTGGGATTGATAGTTCGTGCGGAGACTTCATTCATCCATAATTCCCATTTATTGTATTCTGCCCAATATACATCATATCCGTCGGGATGTTTACGGTAAGGAGGTTCACTCCATGAATTAGCATGATCTGAAAGATGGTGGAAAACCTTGCCGTTTGAGATTGTGTAATAGCCATGTGATGTAAACCATCTTGATATCGGAATTGCGGTTGGGCAATCTTTGCTGGCATAAGCGGAATAGTTGACAAAGCGATCTGGATAATGTGGATACACTCCTGTCAATAAGCTGGCGCGTGAAGCTCCACTTACTGGGATATTACAGTAAGCGTTCTGAAATAATAACCCGCTGGCGGCAAAACGATCGATATTGGGGGTCTTTACTTCTTTTACTCCATAGCATCCTAACTCAGGGCGCATATCGTCTGCCATCAAGAATAGAACGTTCATTTTCTCTGTCTGTGAAAATACAGACAGAGAAGAGAAGGCAAGCATTGAAATGCTTGAAAACAAAGTATATTTTAACTGCATAATTTTATTTATTGTTTTCCCATCCAGAATTTTGTTCTAGAGCAGGATTGAGTGCCAATTGATTTAGAGGAATTGGATTTAGATAGTAATGTTCCAACCATCCTAGGGGTTTCTCAAAATAATATACATATCCTTCATTGTTGGAGGGACCATTCATAACTTTTACATTAAATTCACTTGCATTTTTTAAATAGACCCCAGTAGGTTGTTTGTCTACGTAATGTCCTTTTTTCCAGCGGCGTAAATCGTCCAGACGAGTTCCTTCACCCATTAATTCAACGCGGCGTTCACGGCGGATTTCCCATAGTAACGGATTTACATCTTGATCTCTGTCAGGATCAAAATCTGTGGTAATATCTGTCAAGACCATATCGGCCACGTGAGCACGTTTTCTCAGTTTATTAATAGTTTCATCTGCTATAGATTGATCGAATTGCCCTAGTTCATACATTGCTTCGGCATAATTCAACAGTATCTCACCGAGTCTGAATAGGGGAGCGTCTGTAGTACAAACTCCATTGGCAGTGCTGGCATCGGTATGAGTATTATAGTATTTCCATACCCAGAAACCCATTTGGCTGGCATTCCATCCCTGTCCCCAATTGACATTTTTGAAATGAGGTTGCCCTTTGGTTATAAAACCTTTGAAATTAGATGTCGGCAACCGGTGATAAGTTTCTTTAGAAATTGTTGCCATCAAGTCAATATATTCACGTTCAGAGGGATTGTCTGTGAACTTCCATTGAGTGGTAGAGGCACTTGCTAGACTTACCATATAGGGAGGACATACTGTGTGATATAAACGATAATCCCGGTTGCGGAACTGTGCATATACATCTTTATCACCTCCGTATGTGGAACTGTTTTTGATAGGATGTCCGTCACTGCACAAATAACTGTCTACAGCATCTTTGGTTGCTTCTATTTGTGATTCGCCGGTTCTTACCATACGTGTGAGCCCATGGCATAGCTGGCTGGTAGCATACTCTTTGTATAGAATAATTCCATTTATGCCATCTAAAGACTCTGAGTTGAAAAGTTCTTCATAGTTGGGATGTAGGGTAGTATATTTATTCATGACTTCCTTGGAAGCCCGTGTACATTCTTCTAAATAGGTTGTGGCATTTTGTAGGGCATGATATTTTCTCCATGTACCTTCAAATAAACAAAAACGGGAAATTAATGATTGTACTACAGCTCGATTGATCGTATTATTGCCATCTCCGTCTACCTTGATATGTTCTTCTGCATATTTCAAGTTATTCAGAATATTTTGGGCTACAACATCCCGTGGGTCTCTAGGGGAATATAGTTCCTCGCTGTCTTCTGATAAAGCATGTTCTACCCATGGTAAATCTCCATATAGAGATAGCATTTTAAAATATTTATAAGCGCGAAAAAAATATCCAACACTTCTCCAATGTGCTTTTTCTGCATCATTCATGGATGACTGGTCTATATTGTCCAACATTAAATTCACCCGGCGGATATATTCATAGTCCCATGAATCAGAAGACGCAGGTACCTTAGCTTTCTGATACGCCCATTGACTTTCATTGCCTGAGACATGCTTGATCATATTGTCAGCTTCATAATCTCCTTTAAAAATCTCATCAGTTTGTCCTGTTTTATATGCATAGCCGAAAAAGACGTTATACAGTCCCCAAGCGTAAGTCTTGAAGTTTTCATATGATCGGAAAGAGGTTAATTCCGTTTGTTGATCTTTGGGATATACCTCCATAAAATCATTATTTAAACAAGAATTCATCAACAGGAAGAGTCCTACTCCTACTATATATTTTTTCATAATGTCAGCTTTTATTATAAACTTAAATTAATACCAAATGAGAATTGACGCATATAAGGATAAGTAAATCCACGTTGTCCCAAATTGTCTGTTACTACACGTTCAGCATCTATCCCTTTGGGCAGATGATCAAATGTAAAGAGGTTTTCTCCACTAAAAAATACTGATAAGTTAGTAATACCCAGTGGCTTGATCAGTTTTATGGGGAAGGTATATGATAAACTGATATTGCGTATGCTCAAATACGCCCCATTTTGCAAAAAACGGGTTTGTGTTTTTTGATTGGCTTTAGTATTTCCTTCTGCCTTTTCATATAAACGTGGAAAATAACTATTTGTATGTTCTGGAGTCCAGTAATTCAATTGAGAGTCAAACAAAGTTGAGTAAGCATCGTAATGTGGATAGAATAGCTCATTCATAAGCCAAAGATCCCGTTTGCCGACTCCTTGTAAAATAAATGACAATGAAATACCTTTCCATGCTGCGCCACCACGAATTCCGTACTGATATCTGCGAGTATCATTACCGATAATATGAGTATCGCCTGGTTCGTTTGACGTGTTTTTACCATTGTTTATAATACCATTTCCATCAAAATCCACATAAAGTATATCTCCCGGATTGGGATTATAACCTTCCATTTTGGGAATATTGTTTTTTAACTTTCCTTGACTGTCAAAATCTTCGGTAGTATATAAGCGGTCTGTAGTATACCCCCATATTTCACCTAATTCCATTCCTTTTCGGTAAATCAGATTGCCATCCGAATCTTTTCCTAGTAAGCCTACCTCATTGTCGTATTTTGTGATTTTCGTACGCGAGTCATATAGGTTAAAACCTAAATAATATTGCACATTGCCGATACGGTCATTCCAATCCAAGGATATTTCCCAACCTTTGGCGCGTAAATCGGCAGAGTTTTGTAATGGGGCTTTGGCACCCAATACTCCTGGAAGTTCCATACCTGGAGCCAACATTCCTTTTGTATCTCGTTGGTACCAATCAAATACAACATTTAGGCGGTTATTAAACAGCCCTAGGTCAAACCCGAAATCCAAAGTACTAACTTTTTCCCAAGTGAAACTATTGCTGACTAGAGCTGGAGGGGCCAATGTTGTAGTAGCTTGTCCGTTTACAACCCAATTAGCCAATGGAGAATCCATGCCAGGAATAAAAGCATAAGGTTCTATACTTTGATTACCGATATTACCATAAGAACCTCTCAATTTTAAGTTAGAAAGAAAAACTTTACTCCATTCCATAAATTGCTCTTCACTGACACGCCAGCCTACGGAAACAGAAGGAAAGAAGCCGAAACGATTTTCTTTAGGGAATTTCGAAGAACCATCATAACGTCCGTTTGTTTCGAGTAAATATTTACCGGCATAAGAGTAATTTATCCTATAGAATACTCCTCTGACATGGTATTCCTCAAATTCATCACTGTTTTTATAATCTCCTGTAGCTTGTGATAATGAGGGTAAATCTTCGTTAATCATATCTGTGCGTGACGCTTTCATCATCTTATAGGCATTGCTTTCCTGATTGAAACCAGCCATAATTCCAATGTCATGTTTACCTAATGTTTTGTTGTAATTGGCATATACATTAAAAGCATTATAATTGGTCGCCCGATTTTCTATTTCATATTTCGAATTTGAAACAGACTGTTCCTTGCGGAAGTTAGCTCCGTGAGCATAATTAAATTTCTTATCGAAAGTTGTGATTTCTCTAGTCTTTCTATTAAATGTATATTCACCGATTATTTTCAGATCTTTGAACGGAGTAATAGTCAGCTTGCCAAAGATGCGTAAGTCGTTTCTGTCATTTTCTTTAGGTGCTGACAGATTAATGAAATTATGAGGAGTATTGATAGGCAAGATTTCACCGTCTAGTTCCATATTACCTAATGGAAAATAAGATGGAAAGGCTACTGCTGCTCCCCAAATACCATAAGAAGCTGAAGTATAGGGAAGTTCTGAATGTGAATTCGCATATTTGATGTCTAATTCCGGAGTAATCCAGGAATGAATATCGGAACGGATGTAAGATGATATATTATAACGTTTGTATGAGTCTTTATCTGTAACAAGAATTCCGTTTTGATCCACCATCCCAGCTGACATTCTGTAAGATATTGATTTATTACCTCCTCCAACAGAAATATTATGTGTTTGTTGAAAACCTGTTTCCATCATATCGTTTAAGAGATCCGTTTCTTGTAAACTGTATCGAAGTCCGTCTACTACGGCATAACCGTCAGGATAATTGCCTGAATTAGTATCATATTCTTTCAATAACTCCAACCAGGTATCTACATTTTGTCCTGTTTGATATGATACTGTTCCCATATCTTTATAAGCTTGTACTGTTTGTAACGGAGTTGCTTTGTGGGGTAAATTACTAGGCTTACTGAATGAGAAGTTATTAGAGTAGTTGATAGAGAAGCGAGTGTCTTTCATTCCCTTTTTAGTGGTGACTAGGATAACTCCGAATGCAGCGCGTGCACCGTAAATAGCCGATGATGCGGCATCTTTCAATACAGAGATAGATTCAATATCATTAGGATCCAGCATATTTATGTCCATCTCTACATTGTCAACTAATACGAGCGGGGCACCTTCATTGATGCTGTTTACTCCCCGGATATTGAAAGACATTTCAGCACCGGGTTGGCCTGATGTACCTGTTACTTGCAATCCCGGCATTGCTCCCATCAGTACATTACTTACCGAAGTAACAGGCCGATCCCCCAATATTTCATCCATTTTTACACTGCTTACTGCTCCTGTCAGGTTGGCCTTTTTTTGTACACCGTATCCGACCACTACTACTTCTTCTAAAGTTTCAGTATCTTCTTTTAAAACAATATTTAGTTCTTTTTTATTTCCGGTGTTCATTTCCAGTGAGGCATATCCAATGTAGGAAATTTGCAATGTCGCATCGGTTGAGGCATCTAGTACAAACCGTCCGTCTATATCTGTAATCGTGCCTATAGATTGTCCTTTAATTTTTACGTTAGCACCTATAATCGGTTCGCCATTCACATCTTTAATGATGCCGGATATTTTTTTTGTTTCAGATGATTTTACATTGCCGGTTTGCTTGTCCGAAATAACGATTGTTTTAGGTGAAACAATACTATATTCTAGATTTCTGTCTTTTAAAGCTTGATTCAGAACGGTAGTGACCGAAATATTTTCCGCTGATATCGAAATATTTCGGTCAGCATCTAGAACAACACTACGATAAGAAAAACGATAGGGCGTTTGATTCTCGATAATGTTAAAGATCTCTTTTAATGATACATTTTTTACGTTTATCGTTATTAGTTTTTCCTGTGCCATAGATTCGAATGTACAGAAAAGAAGCAATAACGAAAACAAAGTGAACAACTTCAGTTGTGCGTGTTTGTTTTTCATACGATAGTAAATTTTAGATTAATGTTAGGCCCTGTGGGCATTGTCGTAAGTAAAGACAATGTATTTTTATAGAAGTACCGAAGATAAGATATGTTATAAAGCATACAAAACGAAGCCGCTTTCTCTCAATTTAGAAAGAAAGTCGGTTTTGATATTGATTGGATTTGATTCAAATGTCAGTCAAAATAATTTCTTTGCCTTTGATTTGCGCCTTAAGATGATAGGACTTTTCAATTACTTCCAGCACTTCGTTTAAATTGGTAAGAGGTAGTGTACCGGTAAAAGTGTCGGTGGGACAGTTTTTACAGGTGATGTTGATTCGAACATTATAGCTTTGTTCAATAGTATGGATGACTTCAGAGAATTTAGTATTTCTGAATATCATGTTGCCATGTCTCCATGCTGATATTTTTGGGGTGTCCTCTTCTGCAATGATGAAAATATTACCTGTTGATTGGTCTAATATTGCCTTTTGTTTCGGGTGAAGGATTACATTCTTATGACTTTGAGTTGCACCAAGCCATACGCTTCCTTCCTCTAGGGCCAGTTCGGCTGTTTTATGATCCTTTCGTACTAAAAGATTAAAAGTAGTTCCCAGTACCTTTACTTGTAGTCCTTGGGCATCTATGATAAAAGGTACTTCCTTGTTTTTATCGATCTGAAAATAACCTTCTCCATCAAAGCTGATTTTCCTTTCTTTTTTGTTATAGGTTTGGGGGAAGTATGCTAACCTGGATTCTGAATTCAGAGAAACAGCGGTGCCGTCCGGAAGAGTGACACTTGCCCGTTCTCCTCGAGCTGTACAGACAATCATTTCTTTGGTGGCAATTTGTCTGTTCTCATAATACAGATAGCCGGAAAGTATAATGAATACAGGCAATAATATAGTAGCGGCAATCTGGATTATACGACTAAAATCGAAGCCATTGCTTTTTTCTTCTTTTATGGAATTTTCGATCTGTGCCTTTATTTTGTCTATTTGTTTGTCGGGAACGGAAGTGACATCAATTTTTTCATTCATCCAAGTTTGATACATTTCTTCCCCTATTTCATAGTCCGACATGGATTTAATTCTATTTCTGAGTTCCTGTAACTCCGCCGGGGATAGTTCGTCATTCCTATATTTGGTTTCAAGTTTCTTCATTTATTTTTTTCTATTTATGACATCCATTTATGTTGATAGTACCGAATTTTATTTTCTAATTAATAAAAAGTAACATTAGAAGTAACCATATTTTGTTTAATTTCTCCTTTAGGGTCTTAAGTCCTAGTGAAAGCTGGTTTTTTACGGTTTGTTCGCTTAAAGAAAGTTTTTCTGCTATTTCTTTATTGGATAACTGTTTGAATCGGGATAGACGAATTACTTTTTGCTGAGTGTCTGGGAGCTTTTCTATTGTTTTGAGGAATCTGAATAGGAATTCATTATATTCCAGCTTGTAATGAGTGTCCTCGGTTGACAGGGTATCTATATGATAAATGTATTCTTCATATATGGGATGGTTTATTTTCTGACGGTATGCATTGATGAGACGGTGTTTAGCCATAATAAAAAGTAGAGAACGTAATGTTTCATCTTGTCTTATATTTATACGGTTAGACCACAGTTTTACAAAAACCTCTTGTACGATTTCCTCTGATTCTTCGGAAGATTTGGTAAATTGTAAACTATAAGCATACAGGCGTTTGGAGTACATTTGATAAATTTTGTCAAATGCCTTATGCGATCCTTGTTTTAAGTCATGAATCAAGTGTCGTTCTATATTTTCTATGTGCTCTTCCAAGATATATGGTGTTACCTAA
>OHUU01000706.1_pt1 | contig 10105 bp, 7 predicted proteins | sample 1579271 | NCBI WGS metagenome assembly OHUU01 (sample SAMEA3882556, study PRJEB24775) | human gut metagenome | biome: human-associated habitat; feature: intestine environment; material: feces | place: Netherlands | collected 2009/2010 | reverse complement strand
GTCAGCGAAGGCTGAGAGGTTGTACAGAGCAGAACCTGCCCTCCAAAATTACACACAACTTATATTTTACCAGCAATTCCACCTAGATGCAAGAGTTTTTGTTATTTTTTCAGGAGGAAGCAGGGCAAGGGGGCGGTATCGGCCCAATTGGCAAAGCCGCAGACAAGGGCGGTGCACTGTTTCAGGGGCCGGGAGCGCATCCACTGGAGGATCTCGGTCTTTTCGTCGGAACCGATGACCTTGCCGCTGTACAGGATGGCGCTGAGCACCCCGCCGGGCCGCAGGGCCTCGAGGGCAGCCTCCAGCGCCGGGATGCTGCTTTGGGCGTGGGAGAACACCCCGTGGTCGGCACCGGGCAGCCAGCCGAAGTTGAACATCACGATGTCCGCTGTGCCGGGCCGGACATGGTGCAGGAGGTTTGCGTGGCTGTCGCAGAATAGCTCCGCGGCGAGGCCCTGCGTTTCGAGCCGGGCGCGGGTGGAAGCGATGGCCTCGGGCTGGATGTCGAAGCCCAGCACCCGCCCCTCCGGGCCGACGAGGCGGCAGAGGAAGGCCGTGTCGCCGCCGTTGCCGCAGGTGGCGTCGATGCACAGGGCGGCATGGGGCAGGTGGGCCGCAAGATAGTCCTGTACCAAGCGCACCGCCGTCAGGTCAGGGGTGCGGCGGCGGCAGAGCTGCCCGCCCTCGGGGACGAAGCCGAATTTTTTCCAGAACAGCCCCTCGCCCTCGTCGGCAGGCATCGGCGCAGTGAAGACCGTGGCGGCCTCCCGGTCATAGCCGCCGAAGCGGCGCAAGATCTCTTTCAGTAAATAGGAGCCATAGCCCTTCCGCCGCCACTGGGGCAGGACGGACAGGGAGGTGATGTCCGCGCCCTTGGGGGCGGGGGTGACGCTGCACTGGCCGATGACGTCGGACTCCTTATAAAGGGCGAAGCCGCCCGCAGTCACAGAAAGCTTCATGGATGTCTCCTTGGACCTTATTTCACACATTCTTCACGGGGGAAACGATTGATTTTCACAATTAGCAGATAGAATAAAATCGTGCCAGAGGGGAGCGGCAGAATGCTCCCTCCCGACCGAAGCTGTTTCCATGGCCGGTACGTTCCGGCGGGGACAGCTTCCCGATCCCTTCGAAAGGAAGTAATCACGATGGATGAAAACAAATGGGAATATGACTATTCCTCTTCCAATAATTCCGCCGGGGATACCGGCTATCCCAATGTGGGTTCCAGCGGCATGAACACTGCCAACACCGCGTCCAGCTTCAGCGAGAGCACGGGTGCTTCCGGCGGCGCGACGCCGCCTCCCGCCCAGCCGCAGAACGCTGCCCCCGCAGCCCCGAAAAAGCCGAAAAAGAACGCCGGTAAGGCCGCAAAGAGCATCGTCGCTCTGGTGCTGGCCGCAGCGATGGGCTTTATGGGCGGCTTTGTGGGTGCACGCTTCGGCGGCGGCAGCAAGGTCGTCATCCAGCAGGTGGAGCGCTCGGACAGCGCTGCGGCAGACTCGGAGAGCGCTGCAGGGGGCACCTCTGTTTCCAGCGGCATGACCACCGCACAGGTGGCCAAGACCGTCAGCCCCAGCGTCGTTGTCATCACCACCGAGCAGGTGGTCTACTCCCAGTGGTCGTGGTACGGCCAGAGTCAGGTGGAGAGCGGCGCCGGCAGCGGCGTCATCATCAGCTCGGACGGCTATATCCTCACCTGTGACCACGTCGTGTCGGGTGCCTCCAACATCACCGTCACCATCGGCGACAAGGACTATCCCGCCACCATCATCGGCGAGGACTCCACCAGCGACATCGCAGTCATCAAGATCGAGGCCGACGGCCTGACCCCTGCCATCGTGGGCGACAGCGACAAGCTGGCCGTGGGCGACAATGTGCTGGCTGTGGGCAACCCGCTGGGTGAGCTGGGCGGCACCGTCACCAGCGGCATCGTCAGCGCCCTGAACCGCAGCGTCTCCATCCAAAGCTCCAGCGCCGTCAACACCATGTCCCTCATCCAGATGGATGCTTCTGTCAGCCCCGGCAACTCCGGCGGCGGCCTGTTCAATATGAACGGCGAGCTGGTGGGCATCGTCAACGCAAAGTCCTCCAGCTCCGACGCTGAGGGTCTGGGCTTCGCCATCCCCATCAACGACGCCATCAAGGTGGCGCAGGATCTGCTGGAGAACGGCTATGTCACCGGACGCCCCTATATGGGCATCACCTATCTGGCTGTGACCGACGCCCAGACGGCGGCGCAGCTGGGCGTCAACGCCTACGGCATCTATGTCGTGGATGTCGTCTCCGGCGGCCCTGCCGATCAGGCGGGCCTCAAGGCCGGTGACCGCATCATCAGCATCGACAACACCGAGGTGGCCCAGAAGACCGACCTCGGCACCCTGATGCAGGAGCACTCCGCCGGGGACACCCTCTCCATCACCATCGCCCGCGATGGCCAGATGCAGACGGTGAGCCTGACGCTGGGCGAAAAGAACGCCTCCAACAGCGGTAGCGCCAGCACCAACGGCGCAGCCCGTCAGGAGACGCCCAGTGAGTCTGCACCCCAGCAGGACCCGCAGGGCTAAAAGTCAAGACATCCCCCAGAAGTTCCTTTCTTCTTGTTGGGCGGCTCGCCGTGTGATACGGCGGGCCGCTTTTTTTGTCATACGCGCCCGAAGATGGTGGCGCTGCACGGGAGGAGTGTCACCTCGCCGCCGCAGACCCGGCTGGGGCTTTTCCAGAGAGCGGAGGAAACGCCGTCGCTCAGCAGCTTCCACTGGCCCTCCGGCAGGCTGACCCGCTTTTCCTCCCCGGTGGGGTTATAAAAAACGCAGAGCGCCCGCCATTCGGCACCGTCGCCGGGGGCGGCGGGCAGCGTCCAGCCCACAAGGGGCTGCTCCAGCGAGAAAAAGCGGATGGCCGCCGGGCTGGCGGCGTCCGGGGCGCTCAGGCGGGGGAACCGCGCCCGCAGGCCCAGAAGCCCCCGGTAATAGTCCACGAGGCCGTGGAACTGCGCCGCCCGCTTCCAGTCCAGACGGTTGAGGGCGGGGGAGGAGCGGTAGCTGTTGCTCTGTCCCTTTTTGGTGCGGGCGAACTCCTCGCCGGCCAGCAGGAAGGGCATCCCCATGCAGGTGAGGTAGATGCCCGCCGCCAGCCGGTTCTGGGCCAGTGCCGCCGAGTCGGCGGCGGTGTACTCGGGCCGGGCATACCGCACCAGAAGCAGCTTGTCCCAGAGGGTAAAGTTGTCGTGGGCGGACACATAGCTGACGATCTGGGCGGGCGAGTGGGCGGGCAGCTTGTCGCTGCGGCACCACGCGGCTACCGCGCCGCCGATGTCCCAGAAGCTGCCCGGCCTGCCCTCCACATAGCCCGGCTCCCGGGCGTCGAAGCAGCCGCCCTTGATGACGTCGCGGGTGCTGTCGCAGAAGATGCCGATGCGGTCGGAGAGCATGGCGAGATTGGCTTTGTTGGCCTCGTAGCGGTGGAGCTGGCTCCCGCCGCCCTGCCACGGCTCGCCGTACATCAGGATGTCCCGGCCTCCGGGCAGGGCGTCCAGCGCGGCCCGCAGCTCGTTCATGGTGTCCACATCGTAGAGGCCCATGAGGTCGAAGCGGAAGCCGTCGATGTGGTATTCCTGCGCCCAGTAGAGGATGGAATCGATCATATACCGCCGGGCCATGGGCCGCTCGCTGGCAAACTCGTTGCCGCAGCCGCTGCCGTTGGAGAAGCTGCCGTCCGGGTTCTGCCGGAAGAAATAGTAGGGCACGGTGCTGTTCAGCGGGTTTTCGTTGCGGTACATATGGTTATACACCACATCCATGACGACGCCGATGCCCGCCGCGTGGAGGGCGGCGATCATCTCCTTGCACTCCCGCACCCGCACTTCGCCCTTGGAGGGGTCGGTGGAGTAGCTGCCCTCGGGGACGTTGTAGTTGGTGGGGTCATAGCCCCAGTTGTACTGCCGCAGCAGCGGCTTTGCCTCGTCCACGCTGCCAAAATCAAAAATGGGCATCAGCTGCACATACTTCACACCCAGACGCCGGAGGTAGTTCAGGCAGGTGGGGTGGATGCCGTCCCCGTGCAGGGTGGTGCCCTGCTGGGTAAAGGCCATGAACTTGCCCCGCCATGCCGGGCGCACGCCGCTGGCAGCATCCTGCGAGAAGTCGCGCACGCTCACCTCCCACACTGCGCGCTGCTCCGGTGGGATGACCGGACGCACATCCCGCTCCCACCCGGAGGGGGCGGTGCGGGCAAGGTCCACGATCATGCTGCGGGTGCCGTTCACGCCTGCCGCACGGGCATAGGGGTCGCCGGTCTGGCGCGAAATGCCATCCACTGTGACCGTATAGGTATAGTATCGTCCGTGCTGGTCGCCGGGCAGATAGATGCTCCACACCCCCTGCTGCCCCCGCTCCAGCGGCAGAGTGCCTATGGGCTCACCGCCGCTGCCTTTGCGGTAAAGGCTGACCTCCACCCTCTGCGCCGTGGGTGCCCACAGGCGCAGATGGGTGCCGGAAACAGCATATTCCTGCCCCAGCGGGCCGGTGTAGGTGGTTTGAAGGTCAAAGGAGATGCTCTCGTATAGCGTTTTCAGTTCGGCGGGCGTTTTGACGGTCATAGTTTCTTCATTCCTTCTTGCAGATTTCCTATCAGATATAAGTGTAAACACCGGCGGTCTTTTTTGCAAGAGGGAATTGCAAAACCTGTCCGGGTACACTATACTGGAAGAAAACGACAAAAACGGAGGGCAAACCATGGCATATACCGACGATTGGGAAAACCTTATGAACGGTGTGTTCGGTGCAGGGGGAAAGCCGCGCTTTGGCGGCACCGCCCAGCCGGAAAGCAAAACGCCAAAGGCTAAAGCGCCCGCAATGCCGGACCTGAACGCTGCCCTGCTGGAAAACCAGAAGCAGCTGGATGCCCTGCTCAAAAAACAGAACGCCCAGCTGAAAACGCAGGACACTGCGGTGCAGTCTGCTCTGGAGGACAGCCGCCAGATGCTGCGGGATATGGAAGCCGACGGCCTGCTTGCCAAGGGCACTGCCGATGTGACTGCAGAGCACCTTGGCAGCTTTGAGGGCCTTGCCGCCGAGGTGAAAAAGACCGTTCTCGGGCAGGATGCCTTTGTGGACAGCGTGGTGCGCGCCATGCGCCGGCCCTTTGTGCTGGGCACCGAGCGCCCGGCAGCACGCAATGTGATCCTGCTGTGCGGCGGAGCCGGTACGGGGCGGCACTTTGCGCTGGCAGAGACCGCCCGCATCATGGCGGCGCGGGGCCTTTTGCAGAGCGACAAAACCGCGGTGGTGGACCTTGCCCTCTACCCCAATTCCGGTGCGGAAAAGCTGTTTTTGCAGGATCTGTATGCGGCCCTGCACGCCCCCGGGGAGATCGTGATTTTTGAGCATTACGAGAGCTGCTATGCGGCCTTCCTCAAGACTCTTGCAGACCTTGCTGTGAAGGGCAGCGCACCGCTTTCCAGCCGGTATCTTGTGAACAAGGAAGGCATCCTTGTGGATGCAGGCACGGCGCTGGCACCGGGCGCGGTGAGCAGTATCACGCCCTGCGGCAAGTACCTCATCTTCTTTTCCCGCAAGGGCCGGGACGCGCTGGCAGATAAGTTCGGTGCGCCCTTTGTGGCGGCGGTGGGCGATGTGTGCGCCACCAGCGCCTTTGCCCCCGAGGACCTTGCAGCGCTGGCGGCGCAGCAGCTGAATGCGCTGGCCCAGAAGGTGAGCGCACGCCTTGGGCTGACCCTCTCTGCCGGGGCCGATGTGCGGGACTATGTAGCCGCCCGGTGCTCTAAGGAAAAGGGTGCGGCGGGCCTTGCGGAATGCTGCGATAAAATGTTCCGCGCCCTGAGCGAATACTGCCTGCAGACTGATGCAAAGCTTACCGGCACCGTCACCCTGACCGCAAAGCCGGAGGGCGTATGGTTCAGCCTGAACGACCAGCCCGAGCAGGAGCTGTCTGCCCTGCTGCCTGCCGAGTACACGGGCGCTGTAGATGAAATCCGCGCCGAACTCAACGGCCTTGTGGGCCTTGGGGCGGTCAAGGAGTATGTGTTCGGTCTGGCGGATAACCTGCAGGTGCAGCAGCGCCGCGCGGCGGCAGGCTTCAAGACCGCCAGCCTTTCCATGCACATGATCTTCACCGGCAACCCGGGCACCGGCAAGACCACCATTGCCCGGCTGGTGGCAAAGTACCTCAAGGCCATCGGCGCGCTGAAGGGCGGCCAGCTGGTGGAAGTGACCCGTGCCGACCTTGTGGGCCGCTACACCGGCCACACCGCCCCGCTGACAAACAGCGTCATCGAGAGTGCCCTCGGCGGTGTGCTGTTTATCGATGAAGCCTACAGTCTCTACCGCGGCGAGCAGGACAGCTTTGGTCTCGAAGCCATCGACACCCTTGTGAAGGGCATGGAGGATCACCGGGACGAGCTGGTGGTCGTTCTGGCGGGCTACACCCGGGAGATGGAGGTGTTCCTTACCGCCAACAGCGGTCTTGCCAGCCGCTTCCCCAACAAGATCGAGTTCCCGGACTACACGGCAGACGAGCTGCTGGACATCACCAACGTGCTGGCAAAGGGCAAGGGCTACCGCCTTGCCGAGGGCTGTACCTTCCCGCTTTTGGGCTACTACAAGCGCCGTCAGGCGCTGGACAGCCGCACCGCCGGCAACGGCCGCCTTGCCCGCAACACGCTGGAAAAGGCCATCTTCAACCAGAGCCGCCGCCTTGTGGCAGAGCCCAACGCCCCGCTGGACCTGATCTTGCCCAGCGACCTGGAATTTGACGAATGAGAAAGAATTATTTATAACGAACGAACCCCCAGCAGGCTGCGGCCTGCCGGGGGTTCGTTGATTCTGGATCAGTTGTGCTGCTCGGCCAGCTGTTGCACCATGTCGTGCAGGCCCTGCCGTACTTCGGCGGGAGAGGTGATCTCCACCTTGCCGCCAAAACCGCAGACCCAGCCGTAAAACTGGTCGCTCACGCAGACCGGGACATCAAAGTGGAAGTACCCGTCTGCTTCCGACAAAAAGAGAGTGTCCTGCCCGAAGCGGTCCCGCATGGCGGCTTCCAGGTCGGCGGTGCAGCGCAGGGTCACCCGGTATTCCGGCCCGCCGAACATGTTGAAATGCTTGCGCAGATAGCTGGGCAGGTTGAAGGCGGCAAAGGCCTCCTTGCCCCGGCGGGGGCGGTCCAGCACCTTGACGTAGGACATGCGGTCCACCCGGTAGTTGCGGATGTTGGCGGGATCCTTTTCATCCTGGTAGGCGATGAGGTAGTAGCAGCCGCCCTCCCAGGCCAGCTGCCAGGGGCTGACCGTCCAGGTGCTGTTGTTCTTGTAGCGGAACTGCACCAGCCGCCCGGCGCTGATGGCCGTGTGCAGCGCGTCGATGCTGTACAGCAAGGTGCGGCTGTCGGCCTTGGGGCGGCCGTCTACATACACCTGACGCTGCAGCTGGGTGCCTTCGTAGTCGGAGCAGAGGGCTTCCAGTTTATGGATGAGTTTACTGCTGGTGCGTGCCGACACAACCTTGCTGGCCTGTACGGCATCCACCAGCAGCTTCAGCTCAGAAAGCTCAAAGGTGCGGCTGGCCAGCCAGTAGCCGCCGCCGCGCCCGCGCCGCAGCTGGATGTCATACCCCAGACTGCGCAGGGTGTCGATATCGCTGTAGATGCTTTTGCGCTCGGCAAGAATGTCCTGCTGTTCCAGCAGCTCTACCAGCTGCGGTACATTGAGCAGGTGTTCTTCGTCGGTCTTTTGTTCCAGAATGCGCAAAAGGGTCAAAAGCTTGGATTTCTGGCCTTCCTGCTTGGGCATGGGAGCACCTCCGGTTTATTCGGGCAGTTTTTTGTCGAACGCCGCGCGGCGCTGGGTGGAAAGACGGAACATCTCTTCCAGCCTGTTCCGATCGTCGGCCACAAGGGCAGCGCGCATCTGCTGCAGCGCAGCATCGAACTGGTCGATCTCGCTGATCAAGTTCTGTTTGTTCCACAAAAACAGCTCTGCCCACATTTTATCGTTGATGCGTGCAATGCGGGTCAGATCACGGAAGGAGTCGCCGGTGTACTCGCACAGCGAAGAGTTATCGTTGGCGCACATCAGGCTCACGGCGATGGCATGGCACAGCTGGCTCACATAGCCGATCATCTTGTCGTGCTCCTGCACCGTCAGGGTGCAGATGTGGTGGAAGCCCAGCACTTCGGCCAGGTCCTTTGCCCACTGAATGGCCTCTGGCGTGTTCTTTTCCGTGGGGGTGATGATGAAGTTGGCCGGGGCAAAGTTCACCTCGGCGGCGTGCTCCACGCTGGAAGTCTCACGGCCTGCCATCGGGTGGCTGGCAATGAACTCCACGCCTGCCGGGCACATGGCCTGCACCGGCTCCACAAGGCCGGTCTTTACGCCGGAAACATCCGTAAAAATGCAGCCGGGCTTGAGCAGATGGCCGTAGGTGCGGAACCACTCGATGAGGGCCGTGGGGTACAGACCAAAGATGATGTGGTCGGCGCTGCTCACAAGGTCCTCAAAATCGTGGGTCTTGCCGCTGGCGATATAGCCGTGCTCTAGCGCGTACTGCAAATGCCCTTCGCTGCGGTTGATGCCGTCCACATGGAAACCGGCTTTCGTCAGTTCCAGCGCGTATTTGCCGCCCAGCAGGCCAAGGCCCACCACGAGATAACGTTTTGTTTTATCAAGCATATTCCACCTCCGCGCCCAAGGGCTTGATGGCTTCAAAGAAATTCGGCCAGCTTTTTGTAATGGCTTCGGCATCGTCCACGGTCAGGGGAATGCCCGTACTCAGGGCCAGCACCGCAAGGCTCATGACCACACGGTGGTCATTGTGCCCATGCAGAACACCTGCCGGAGCGTGCAGCCTGTTCGCGCAGCCGTGCACCGTAATGGTGCCGCCCTCGCTTTCCAGCACGCCGCCGCAGGCACGCAGCTCGGCCTCCATGGCAGCGATGCGGTCACTCTCCTTCAGGCGTAAACGCTCTGCGTTGCGGATGACTGTAGTGCCTTCGCACAGCAGGCCCAGCACCATGAGCACAGGGCCAAGGTCCGGGCAGTCCGCAAGGTCGATGTCCACCCCGTGCAGGGGGGCCTTTTCAAAAGAGATGCCCGCTTCTGTTTGGGTGAACTTTGCGCCGCAGCGGCGCAGGATATCCAGAATGGCGGCATCGCCCTGCAAGGTCTCCTCAGACAGGCCGGTGATGGCCACACCGCCGGTCACAGCGCCCAGCACGGCAGGAAAGGCCGCCTGGCTGTAATCGCCCTCCACGGTGTAATCGCAGGGGTGATAGTGCTGCCCGCCCGGGATGGCAAGAGTGTTTTCGTCCAGCCAATGGCTCTGCACACCGAAGGCTGCCTGCACAGAGCGGGTCATATCGATGTAGCTGCGGCTCTCCACCGGCGGGATGAGGTGCAGCGTGCTGTTGCCGGAAAGCAGCGGCAGAGCAAACAGCAGCCCACTGATGAACTGGCTGGATACATTGCCTGCAAGGCGGTATTCGCCGGGGGTCAGTGCCCCTTCCACGGTCAGCCCGGAAGCGCTCTGCTCAAACCGCAGGCCCTGCTCCCGGTACAGAGCGTCATACACCGACTGAGGCCGCTCCATCAGCCGCCCGCGGCCGGTGAAGGAAACTGCCTGTCCGGTCAGGCTGGCGATGGGGATGAGAAAGCGCAGGGTGCTGCCGCTCTCGCAGCAGTCCACCGGGGCTTCGACGGGGAGGAACTGTCCCAGACCCTCCACCACGGCGCTGTCCGGGCCGGTGCGCACCTTGGCGCAGAGCTGTCCGGCGGCGGAGAGGGTGGCCGAGATGTCCTTGCTGAACTCGAGGTTCCCGATGTGAGAAGTGCCCTTCGCCAGCGCAGCGCAGAGCACCGCCCGGTGGGCCATGCTCTTGCTGGGCGGCGCAGTGATGGCCCCGCCGATGCCGCCGGGGGCTTGCTTTATCGTTACCAACATAATAATCCTTCCGGCGGCTTGCCCGCTTCCCTTACATATCCCTTCCGATGGCCCATGCGACCTGACGGCACTTTGCCATAGCCTGCGCAAAGGCCTCCGGAGTCAGGCACTGCGCGCCGTCGCTCCATGCGTGGCGGGGATCATAGTGGACT
>OHUU01000705.1_pt1 | contig 10133 bp, 10 predicted proteins | sample 1579271 | NCBI WGS metagenome assembly OHUU01 (sample SAMEA3882556, study PRJEB24775) | human gut metagenome | biome: human-associated habitat; feature: intestine environment; material: feces | place: Netherlands | collected 2009/2010 | reverse complement strand
TAAGAGGTCTTCCGCCTTTTTCGCAGCTTCCTCTTTGGTCATTTTTCCGAGTTTGACCGGAGCCAACATAATATTTTCACGGATAGTCATATTCGGGAACAGATTAAACTGCTGAAATACCATTCCGATTTTTTCACGGACATGATTGATATCCACGGATGCGTCTGTCATGTCTGTGCCCTCGAACAATACATGACCACTTGTCGGAACCTCAAGCAGATTTAGAGAACGCAGGAAAGTTGATTTTCCGCAGCCGGATGGACCGATCAGTGCCAGAACGTCTCCTTTTTTGATGGTTGTGGAGATACCTTTTAATACTTCGTGATCTCCATAGGATTTATGCAGATCATTTACCTCAAGAATGACTGTATTATCGCTCATTGCTTCTTAACTTCCTTTCTAACAGATTTACCACTTTGCTCAGTCCCATTACCATGATAAGGTAAATCAGGGCAACTGCGATCAGCGGCATAAATGCCTCATAAGTTACACTTCGTATGATATCTCCACCTTTGGTCAGATCCATAAGGCCGATGTAGCCACTGATGGACGTCTCTTTTAAAAGACTGATAAACTCATTGCAGAGTGCCGGCAGGATATCTTTTACCGCCTGCGCCAGGATGATCGACATCATGGTCTGCTTGTAATTAAGACCCAGGCTTCGTCCGGCTTCAAACTGTCCGATATCCACTGCCATGATTCCGGAACGTACGATCTCAGCAACGTATGCTGCAGAGTTTAAACCGAATGCAATGACTGCCACAACAATTTTTCCGGTGTCAATACTCTGGAAAATAACATAATAAATGATCAAAAGCTGGATCATGACAGGTGTTCCGCGCACAATGGTCAGATAAAGCTTACAGAGTGCATTTAAGATAGTCAGCCCACCGTTTCTGTCATGGTTGGTACGGACGATTGCGATCAGAAATCCAAATACAACACCGACTAACAATGCCAGCACTGTAATCAAAAGTGTATTTCCAAGACCTTTTAACAGGTACACATAGCGGCTGTCTTTTATAAAGTTATCATAAAACTTCTCACCAAGTCCCACTTTTTCAGAAGTTACCGTATCATCTTTTACAATGATAACCTGTTTTGATGTCGTATAAGTATCCGTAAAATTAACATTCTTTTTCCGCTCTTCTGTCACGGTAAAGCCGGCAGCTCCGATATCAACTTTGCCTGTTGAGATTGCCGGAATAATCGAGTCAAACGCCATATCCTCGATCTTTAATTCCATACCAAGTTCATCACTGACAGCACGCATGATATCCATATCGATTCCCACGATCTGTCCATCTTCATAGCTCTCATATGGTGGAAACTCTGCATTTGTTCCAACCGTCAGAGTTCCATTTTCATGGCTGACATCTTTAGATTCATACGGAAACTTTCCAATCTCATCCTCAGTGCCGATATAATTTTTCTGAATATCTGCGATCGTACCATCTGCTTCTAATTTTTCTAGAGCACTGTTGACCTTATCTAAAAGCTCTGTATTACTTTTTGCAACAACAAACGCATAGTCCTCAAGGGTAAATTCTTCATCTAAGATACGGATTCCTGTGTTCTGCTCTACGAACTTAATCGCAGGCTGCTCATCAATGACAACGCAGTCAATCTTTCCCTGTTTTAATGCCTGGATCGCATCCGCACCTTTGTTGTAACGCTCCACCACGGTGCCGGAGCCATCGCTCTCGTAATCACTGACATAAATATCTCCTGTAGTACCAAGCTGGACACCGATTCTTTTTCCCGGCAGATCATCTGCAGAATTCACGGTTTCAGATGTACTTTCCGTGCTCTGTGCCTCATCTGCTGCCATCACTTCATAGCCTGCTGCACCGATCAGTATGGTACAGAATAAAAGCATGGCTGCAAGTAAACGTTTACCTGTTTTCTTCATGGTCTTTTTCTCCTCGTTTTCGTGTATAAATATTCATTTTTCTGAGTAGGTAGTATAGCACACTTTTTTGTCAAAAGAAAGTATTGCCGTATATTTGCTGTATTCCTACATATATTCTCTCATCTGGTCTATCAGTGATAACATGAATTTCTGTCCGTCGATTCCGACCGCTTCATCAAACTTTTCTCCATTTACGATAGAATTTGACAGGATCCGCACGCCAAGAAACGGTACTCCATAAGAAAGGCAAAGCTGGGCTGCCGCCGCCGACTCCATATCTTCCACGGCTGTATGATACCGCTCTCTTAAAAGTGCAATCCGGTCAAGCTGGTTGTTCCACTCATCCCCGGAACCAATCACCCCACGGCCGGTATGATATTTCGTTTTTACCTGCTCCGCCGCTTTCAGCAGTTTTCCGTCACACGGATACTCTGTCACTTTTTTTGTCTTTCCCGTTTCGCGGTAAAAAATTTCCACCGGAAGCAGTGAAAAACTTTTTCCATCAATTCCCGCTCCCTCCTCAGAAAATGCATATGCGATTGCTCCCATCGGAACGACCTTTTCTCCAAGCACGATGTCCCCTCTGTGAAATTTTTTATCGTGGCCTCCGCCGATTCCCTGATTGATCACCGCCCATGGCTTAAAGTATGCCAGTGCAAGGCTTGTCGCTGCCGCAGCATTGACCATTCCCTGAAATGTCTTTGAAATGATGACAGGCTCTCTTTTTGCACCGAGAAATCCCGTGTGAAACTTCCAGTTTCCAATCGTGACGCACTCATATTCCTCTAAATGTTCTATGAAATATGCCGTCTCTGTATCCATGGCTCCCTGGATCAGAAGAGATGGCTGTTTTGTAAAATCATAATTGCCCATCGTATTTATTTTCTCCCTTTTTCCTGTTTAATTTTTCTTGACGAACTATAATATCTGTTTTATGGTAGTTTCATAATACATTGTCCGCCGCAAAAAAAGCAATAGAAAGAGGATAAAAATTACTTTTACTGCTGCACATTTCCGGTCAGGTCATTACTGTAACAATATTTTAAACGCAAACATGGAGGAATCTTATGGAAAAAATAGCAAGTTTTACGATTGATCATATTAAATTAGAACCTGGTGTCTATGTATCAAGAAAAGATACCGTCGGCTCCGAAGTCATCACTACATTCGATCTGCGCATGACTTCCCCAAACGATGAACCGGTTATGAATACCGCAGAAGTACACACGATCGAGCATCTTGGTGCCACATTTTTAAGAAATCATCCTCTTTATAAGGATAAAACGATCTATTTCGGACCGATGGGATGCCGCACCGGATTTTATCTGCTGCTCGCAGGCAATTACACATCCAAAGATATCGTAGGGCTCATCATAGAAATGTTTGAATTTATCCGCGATTTTCATGACGAAGTACCGGGTGCCTCTCCAAAAGACTGCGGTAACTACTTAGATATGAACCTTGGCATGGCAAATTATCTTGCCAGCCGTTATTTAGAGAACACACTGTATGACATTGATGATGCACATCTTGTTTATCCAGCTTAATAAATTTCGCCAGACCTTGTGAATAATATCGAGGCGGTAATTTATAGACGCAAATGGACTGAAAATGGCATATAGCAAACAATTTTCTGCTATATGCCCATTTTTTCAGACAGTAAAATTCTCCATTTTTCCATCTTTGAAGAATCTGCTGCTGTTTTCTTTTTATAATTTTGTTTTAAAAAAAGTTATGATCTCCTGCCAGATTTCTTTCTGAAAGAAACGGATATCCGCATGATCCGCATCCTCAATTTCTAAAAGTGTGACATCACAGCCTGCTTTTTCAAGTTCATCATGCAGTTCCACTCCCTGTGTAAATGGTACCGTCTTATCACATTTTCCATGGATAATAAAAAATGGCGGAGCATCTTTGGTCACAAAGCTGACCGGGCAGCATGCAAGCGCCTCCCTGGGATTGCGCATCGCATTTTTTCCCATCAGCAATGACTCTGGGGATGCTGCACACTGTTCCTCGTTTTCGTATAGAAAACCTCTGAAGTCTGTCGGAGGATACCATGGGCACGCTGCCTGCACTTTGCTGGAATAAGAAAGATATTCTCCCACCTCATATGCCGGATCATCGCATAATGCCGCCATACAGGTTAAATATCCACCCGCTGATTCTCCCATCACCCCAATATGTGCTTCGTCGATGTGATACCTTGCGGCGTGCGCACGCAGATAGCGGATCGCCGCTTTTACATCACAGAGCTGTGCCGGAAATTTTGCTTCGTTGCTGGTCCGGTACTGTACGGATGCCACCACAAAACCTGCTCTCGCAAGTTCGCTCAGATATGCCAGATGTGCAGACTTGTCAATGCTCAGCCATGCACCGCCACAGATCCAGACAATACAGGGATAATCGTGTGCCGTATCTTCCGGATAAATCAAATCCATACGAAGATCCTGCGTGGTGTGTCCGAACCATGCATCTGTCTGTGCAAATGTGATGTTTGTAATCACGGAATACTGCGGTGCAGCCGGTTTCACATGAATTGTTCTTTTCATACAAATTCTCCTCTCCAATGCTGTTTTTTACCACTTCTCTAATCCACCATTGCTTTCCTTATCGCACTGAGCAGTTCCTCATAGGTCTCATATGCCGGAATATCCGGATAATCCGCCTTGATCTTATCGGTGGAACGGAATAAAAATCCTGCCTTACTCGCCTGGATCATTCCAAGATCGTTATAGGAATCTCCACTTGCGATCGTGTCAAATCCGATCGACTGCAGTGCTTTTACTGTTGTTAATTTTGACTGTTCCACACGCATCTTAAAGCCTGTGATCTCACCATTTTCTGCAACTTCCAAAGAATTACAGAATAACGTCGGCCAGCCTAATTTCTCCATCAAAGGAGATGCAAACTGGGTAAAGGTATCACTGATTAAGATCACCTGTGTGAAAGAGCGGAGTTCGTCTAAAAACTCCTTCGCACCCGGCAGCGGATCGATCGTTCTGATAACGTCCTGGATCTCTTTTAAACCGAGTCCGTGTTCTTTTAAAACTCCAAGTCTCCATTTCATCAGTTTATCATAATCCGGCTCATCACGGGTTGTTTTCTTTAATTCCGGAATTCCGCTTGCCTCTGCAAATGCGATCCAGATCTCCGGTACTAATACTCCCTCTACATCCAAACATGTAATATACATAAAACTCCTTTCCTGCGCCCTCAATACGCTTATCAGGTCTGTAAATACAGCTCCTGTTTTCCGCTTTTACTTTCGTTTTGTATCACTTTACTTCGTTATACTAACATATTATTTTCCACGATGCAATTCCTGTTTTCCACTGTCAGAAACAACAAAATGCCCCACATTACCGGAGCGACTGGTAAGGAGTAAACAGTAACCGCCCCACGCAAACATTTATGTATCACTCTGTTCCTGCTTCAGCTCATACTGCTTCAACAGCCTGTCATACTCACGGTTGATCTCCTGAAGTGTTTCCGTATCCCCACAGAGATTGTCCGGATGATAGATTTTTAGCAGCTGTTTATACCTTTTCTTTAAGGCACTCTTACTTTCCACACCGATGAAAAACAATTCCCCGCGTACCACATTTTCCGTCCCCACCGTCAGCATATCACGCACTTCCTGTTCTCTGACATATCTATAAAAGTCACGCTTTTTTTTCATCTGTTTTTTTTCATCCGCAAGCTGGGAAAGTTCTTCCTCTAAAATCTTCCACTTTGTCTCAAACAACTGTTTTTCCCGCTTCATACTGTCTTTTTCAAGCTGACAGTGTGTGAAAAATTCTCTTTTTTCCCGCTCGAAGTTTCGACGATCCTCTTCTAATTTTCTCTTTTCTTCTAAAAAATCCCGCCTCTGCTTCTCTAACTCGGCAGACTTTTTGTGTTTCCAATCCTGATGCAGAGTCTTTGTCCTTTTGATCCTAAAAATCGACCGATCCATCTTTCTGCAAAAACCCCCTCTTATTCTGCCTTACTTTCCTCATAAACTTTTCTGATCTTATCCTCAATTTCAATAAAGACATCCACTAAAACCGGATCATAATCCCTGCCACGTCCTTCTTCTATAATATGAAAACACTGATCCAGCGGCATTGCATCCCTGTAACAACGTTTTGCCGATACTGCATCAAATACATCCGCGACAGCCATGACCCTGGCGCACAATGGGATTTCTGTCTCTTTCAGTCCATCCGGATATCCGCGCCCATTCCATTTCTCATGGTGATGCGCTGCCACTTCATATGCCATCTCTTCGTACGCATCATTTCCCAGATGCCCGAATGTCTCCCGGATGATCTTTCCGCCTTTTTGGGCATGTGTCTTCATAATTTCAAACTCTTCATCCGTCAGTTTCCCCGGCTTCTGCAAAATTGCATCCGGTATCGCGATCTTGCCGACATCATGCATTGGTGCCGCCATCACAAGATTTGCCACATAATCATTTGTCAGCTGCTCCTTATAAAAACCGCGGCTTCGAAGTTCCTCTGCCAGCAATTTCACATACGCAGTTGTACGGCGGATATGCCCTCCCGTATTGTCATCACGGTTCTCCACCAGTGTTGCAAACCCCATCACCATCTCTTCATTGTTTTTCTGGAGTTTCGCATAGAGCGGTGTCTCCTGATTCAGATAAATTCCCACGATCACAACCGCCGGAACCATACTCGACAGCAGTGCCTCCGGGAAAAACATCTGATATGCCGTCACCCCGATTGTCACTAACAAATAAGTAGATATCGCAATCTGCTTATGTCTCTCAAGATTCTTCCAGCTGTGCAGAAAAATACCACTCGCAGCAAGTACATACAACGCCACCATTGCAAAACAGGTATATGCAGACATTCCCATCGAATAGTTGGTAAACGTTCCTTTGCGATACTCAAGCTGGGGCATAAATACGATCACAACCACAATATTGATCAGAAGAGGCAGGAAAAGTCCGATGCGTTCCCCTCTTTTCTGTGGCAGTCCTCTTGTAATATCGTACATATATAAAAACATCAAAAACACAAAAATATCCAGAAAAGAAAGAAAACACAGATGTAAAAATATGTTGACAGAAGCCGGTATCTCCGCTAAATGATTGACAGTATAGGCAGTTGCTCCATCAAAGAAAATACCGACAATCCCTGCAGCCAAAATTGTCTCAAACAACACGTTTTTCCGTTTCATCTGATAAATCTGTTTTTCTCTGATATAAATACACGCCACATAAAGGACAATGATCATGCAGCCAATCTGTAATTTACAGTATTCCATTTCGTCTCCTGTCCACCATTGTGGATCATTCTTTTGTTTTAATATGCTAAAACAGACAGAACCAAAGGTGGTTCTGCCCGTTTTTATTTTACCATTAAATCTTACAGTGTCTGGATCCGCTCCATAGCTGCAAGTGTATTCTCGTAAGTACCAAATGCTGTCAGTCTGAAATATCCCTCACCGCTCGGTCCAAATCCGGATCCCGGTGTACCAACCACATTGGCATTCTCAAGCAGATAGTCGAAGAAATCCCAGGACGTCATCTGATCCGGTGTTTTTAACCAGATATATGGTGCGTTTACACCGCCAAATACAGTATAGCCGGCTTTCGTCAGACCTTCCTTGATGGCTTTTGCATTCTTCATATAATAGCCAACCTGCTCCTTTAACTGTGCTTTTCCGGCATCGGAGTAAACTGCCTCACCGGCACGCTGTACAATATAAGGTGCACCGTTAAACTTTGTTCCGTGGCGTCTTGCCCACATCTCATTTAAGGAGACATCCCCGCATTTTAATTCTTTTGGAACAACCGTAAATCCAAGACGTACTCCGGTAAATCCTGCATTCTTTGAAAAACTTCGAAGTTCGATGGCACAGGTCTTTGCTCCCTCACACTCATAAATAGAATGTGCCACGTCATCCTCGCTGATATACGCCTCATAAGCCGCATCATAAATAATAACTGCACCGACTTTATTTGCGTAATCTACCCACTCCTGTAACTGTGATTTGGTGATCGTTGTTCCGGTCGGATTGTTCGGCAGGCACAGATAAATAACATCCGGTGTTTCCTTTGGAAGCTCCGGTACAAAGTTGTTATCGCTGGTACATGGCATATAGATCACGTCACTCCACATCTGTGTATCTGCATCATAAGTGCCGGTTCTTCCAGCCATAACGTTGGAATCCACATAAACCGGATAGACAGGATCACAGACAGCGATCTTATTATCCTGCGCAAAAATCTCCTGAATGTTTCCGGAATCACTCTTTGCTCCGTCAGATACAAAAACTTCATCTGCGGAAATATCACATCCTCTTGCTTTATAATCATTTGCCACGATGGCATTTCTTAAAAAGTCATATCCAAGATCCGGCGCATAGCCATGGAACGTTTCTGCATGTCCCATCTCATCGACTGCTTTGTGCATTGCATCAATAATAGCCGGAGCGATCGGCTGTGTTACATCACCGATACCAAGACGGATGATCTGTTTCTCCGGGTTTGCTGCAGAATATGCGTTTACTTTCTTTGCAATGGTAGAAAATAAATAGCTTCCCGGAAGTTTCTGGTAATTGTCATTAATTTTAAACATGTCCTTACTCCTCACTTTGCATTCAAAATACAAGTTAACGTTATCTAACTGTCATACAGTATAGCATTGTGTGATAGGTCATGCAAGCATTTTTTGTTTACCTGGAATCAAAAAATATTGTCTCACCTAATCTGATATTTTTTATCCATAATTCTGGTCCCAAAATCATTGATTTTACAGGCTTATCTCATATTTTAGCTTCCGCCAGAAGTTCCACCCATGCCACGCGAAATCCTGCATTCACCGCTGCCCGCTGTGACGCAAGATTTGACATACTGGTTCCATAATACGGCACTTTTCCCAATTTCTCTATCTCTTCTTTTAAAATTGTGACCAAAGTGGACGCGATATGTCTGCACTCCGCCTCTTTTTCCACATTGATCCCGATCTGCCAGAACAGAGGACTATCTGCGCTTGCCCCCGCCATGCCGATGATCTTTCCGTCTGAAATCGCTGCCACTCCCAGCATATCGGGTGATTTTTCGTCAAAGCAGAATGCCTCGTCAAACCGGTTGTCCCCTGCAAACTGCAGGATCTCCCCACGGTCATATGTTCGGATCTCAAACCCCGTTTCTTTTGCAACACTCTCTGTCTCCGGCAGGAAAAACGGATGTGCTGTTTTTAACTGGCAGCCGTATGGTTTTAAGATGTGATCCAGTTCCCGGAAGTTTCCGACATCCATAAACCATGCGCCGGGGCAGGTTTCGTATTTTTCGCGGCAGAGTTCTATGATCTCCTTTTTTCCGGTGAAAATCAGTTTTCTGTTGACAGCGGTTATTTTCAGGGCACAGTTGTCCTGGTCTTCGAATCTGCGCCGTCCTTCGAGACTGCGGTATTCGGTGAAGTGGTTTCCTTGGTCGAGGATGTCTGCGGGGGTGCAACAGTAGTCTAAGGCGAGCTGGCGGCTTAGTTGTTGGATGTATTTCATCGTTGGTTCTCCTCCTGATTATAAAATTTCAGACATTGCTGCTGTTCACACCTATTGTGTAACCAGACATTTTCTATGTAGGATTATAGCAGTCCTATCCCCTCCATTCAAGAGACTCGTTTAAAAGAATGTTATCTTATGCTCTGATACCAGATAATAACTTTTTACTTCTATCCTGCTATATGGTACAATAAGAAATAATCTGACGGATTGGAATTTGACAAAGGAATGTGATTGTATGAAGAAGAAAAGCATAATTGCAATATGTGCTGTATTAGTAATTTTAGTTTTGGCAGCAGTCCTTGTATTGACTGGAAACAGAGGAAATGTATCAAATATTAATCGTGTTGTTGGTTACTCTGCACTCTATGGTGAAAATTCAATCAATGAAGCATTTGATGTCATAGAGAAAAAATTTGCAAAAGATTTTGAAGGTTGCACACTTACAGAACTTCGCTATGACAAGGATGTTGAAAACAGATTTGCAGAAGAAATTGAAAAGTATCACAAAGAAAATAATCAATTGGGGGTATTAATCACTTATCAAAGAGATTCTGCTTCATCCACGCCTCAAGTTCTACTTTCGAACTTTTTGCCTGTGCAACACATTCCCTGTACTGACCCAAATACGGCTTTTCATCTAATCAATCGAGTAGGAGGGAAATCTGAGTGATTTCCCGACCTCTCACACCACCGTGCG
>OHUU01000698.1_pt1 | contig 10235 bp, 6 predicted proteins | sample 1579271 | NCBI WGS metagenome assembly OHUU01 (sample SAMEA3882556, study PRJEB24775) | human gut metagenome | biome: human-associated habitat; feature: intestine environment; material: feces | place: Netherlands | collected 2009/2010 | reverse complement strand
CCGCGATGCCGATGCCGCTGGCCTCGATGGTGAGCACCTTGTTGATGGGCTTGCCCGCGAACAGGCGCTTCCACTCCTTGGCCATCTCCCGGAACAGCGGGATGTCCATCTGGTGGTTGATGAAGCTGTCCACCTTCAGCACGTTGCCTTCGCGGACGATGCCGTCTTTGCGGATGCGGTCTTCCAGCATTTTCATGTTCTGTCTCTTCCTCCCTGATTTCCTGTCACAAAACGGTCGATATTTCATATCAGTATACCGGAAGCCGCCCCTGTTGGCAAGGCCCTTTCTGCCCAAATTTCGCCTCTTCTCCCCGGTTTTTTCAGCGCTTTGCGTTAAAAGTACGACTTTGCCCTTTCCCGTACTCCGAGGCGCGTCCATCCGGGGACAGATTTCTTCCGTTTTCTCTTGTTTTCTGCGCAAAATCGAGTATACTGGTAGCAACCGGAAACGGCTGCTGCGGCCTGTGGGGGCCGCGCCAGAAAAAAGGAGTCACCATATGAAAACAGGGCTAGTATTAGAGGGCGGTGCCATGCGCGGGATGTTCACCGCAGGCGTCCTCGATGTTCTCATGGAGCACGGCCTCACCACCGACGGCACCATCGGGGTATCCGCCGGTGCAGTGTTCGGCTGCAACTTCAAGTCTCATCAGATCGGGCGCGTCATCCGCTACAACACCGAGTATTGCGACGACAAACGGTATGCCAGCTTCGGCAACCTGCTGCGCACCGGCAATCTCTATAGCGAGGATTTCTGCTACCACATCGTGCCGGAAAAGCTCGACCCCTTCGACGAGGAGGCTTTCCGCGCCTCGCCGATGGACTTTTTCGTCGTCTGCACCGACCTGCGCACCGGCGAACCCATCTACCACAAGTGCCGCACCGGCGATGCCGAGGACGTGCGCTGGATGGAGGCCTCGGCGTCCATGCCGCTGGCCGCCAAAGCCGTCCGGATCGGCCACTATGCCCTTCTGGACGGCGGCGTAGCTGACTCCATCCCCGTCCGCTTCTTCGAGAGTCTGGGCTACAAGCGCAACATCATCATCCTGACCCAGCCCAAAGGCTTCGTAAAAAAGAAAAATCCCTTTCTTCCTGCCATCCGGGCACGGTATCTGCGCTACCCTGCCTTTGTGGCGGCGGTGGCCGACCGCCACGAGCGGTACAACGAGACGCTCTCCTACATCGCCATGCAGGAATCCACCGGCAGAGACTTTGTCATCCGCCCGCCTATCCCGCTGGAGATCGGCGCTATGGAGCGCGACCCCGCCCAGCTGCGCCGGGTCTACGATACCGGCCGCGCCGTGGCGGAGAATCAGCTGGATAAGATTGAGGCTTTCCTGAATGAAGTGAAGGCGATGGAGGAATAACCTCTCCTATAGAGCACTCGCCCGGCAAGACCTCTCAGTCGCTGACGCGACAGCTCCCCTTAGAAGGGGAGCCATTGGCAGGCCGGGCAGCTTTCATCTGGACGCCTGAAGTCCAATATAACGCAAAAGATAGTGCCCTGCTACAGAGGGTAGCAGCCTCGGAACGATGTTCCTTGTCAAGCTGCTGTGAATCTCTGTAGCAGGGCACTATTGTTTTTGATACAGATAAACTTTGCTCGTCCAGCGTGGGCTTTACCGGCACGCCAGTGGCTCTCCCTCTGGGAGAGCTGTCACCGAAGGTGACTGAGAGGGCTTACTGCGTATCCGTTTCCGAGATGGGCGTATCCAGCTCATCGGCGGGCGCGGAGGCATCCACTGCTGCTTTTCCGCCCTTTTTCTCCTTGCGGGGCGCTTTCTCCTTTTCGGGCTTGCCGCCCTTGGGGCCGCGCTTGCTGCGAATGCGCTTTGCCAGCAGCAGGAGCAGCACCAGCAGGGCCGCGCCGCCGACGCAGAACGCCCAGACGGGAAGTTTGCTGGGCACAAAGGCCACTTCCACTTCGGTGCCGGTGACGGTAAAGGTGGTGTAGCTGCCGAAGCTGCCCGTCTCCACTCGCTGCCAGCTGCCGTCGGCCTGCTTGACGTAGACCTTGCCCTCGGCCTTGCCCGGGGTCAGGTAGCGGATCTGATGGGTCTCGTTGCCGTCGTCGGTGAACTCCAGCAGCCACTGCTCGGTGACGCCATGGACGTCGGCTGTGATGTCCTGCTGGGTGACCTGCACCGCGTTGGAGCCGCCGAAGAAGCCGTCCACATAGAAGACCGGGCGACCATTCTCACGGGTCACGCTGCTGCCCAGCGCCGGGATGTAGGAGGTGTACTCCACATTCACTACGGTGTCGGTGTGGAGGGCATCCAGCACGGGGGTGCTCCACTCGGCGTAGTAGCCCTCCTTCTGGGGGATCTCCGGGTAGTCGGCCTCCGTGAAGGACGCGCCGTAGTCGAAGCTGATCTTTTTGATGGTGTGGCCGTCAGCCTTGAAGACGAGGTTCAGCTTGCGGAAGGCCGTGGGCAGGCCCTCCTGCGCGAGCAGGGTCTCATAAGTGACCGGCTCGGCCTGACCGGCCCGGCTCAGGCGGTCGATGCCCTGCAGGTCGTCGGAGACGAAGAGGTTGCCCACGAAGCTGCCGTCCTGACCGCCGGAGATGGCGCCCACATACTGCTGGCCTGCCAGCACCGAGACGAGGGCGCGGTTGTTGATGGCGATAAGGCTGCCGTCGGTGAGGTCGCTGTCGCTGCCCTGACCCACGATGCCGCCGACGTACTTCTCACCGCTGAGGGCGCATTTTGCCCAGTTGCTGCGGAGCTTTGCGCTGGCCGCACCAGCGATGCCGCCCACCTGATTGACGCCGGTGACGTCGCCGTAGGACTCGCAGGCCGTCACAAGGCCCAGCTCCTCCTGACCCACGATGCCGCCGACCATGTCCTTCTTGGCGGTGACGCTGCCCTCGTTGGTGTTGCCGATGAGGACGGCGCTGACGGTGTAGGAGGTGCGCAGGAGCGAGGTGCCCTCGTCCTTATTGTCCTCCTCGGGGTCCAGCAGGTTCTCGACGCCCATGGTGCCGGCGATGCCGCCCACGTTCATGTCTGCGTCGATGGTGCCCCGGTTGATGCTGTTCTCGATCTTGCCGTCGGACTGGGCGGCGATGAGGTCTTCGGACTCATCCTCATAGATGGTCTTGCTGCCCGGGTCGCTGATCTCCTGCACGGCGTCCAGCATCAGGTTGGACACGACGCTGACCTGTGCGGTCACAGCCCGCATCTTGGCGGTCAGCTGCTCGCTGGAAGCCCGCATGGTGCTGTTGATGTCCTCCATCTTATCGGTCAGGCCGCTGACCGCATCAAAAAGGGAGTCCTTGGTGTTGGTCAGCTCCGCCGAGGGACGAGGCACCTTGATGGGGTCCTGCTGGTTGAGCCAGTGGAGGATGTCGCGGGTCTGGCTCATCATGTCGGTCAGCCCGCCGAGGCCGTCCTGCAGCTGGCCCAGCGCCACAGAGGTATGGACCAGCGTTGCGCTGGTGAGGGCGGCGTCGGTCTTGAGCAGGTCGATGGAGTCGCTCAGGTCGTCCATGCCATCGCTGAGTTTATCGGACGCATCTCTCAGCCTTTCGATGCCGCTCTTGATGTCGTCTGCGCCGTCCAGACCGCCGACCCAGTCCTTGATGCTGCCCATGATGTCGTCGGTGATGCTGCCCATCCCGGTCAGGGCGTCAGAGGTCTTGGTCAGGGCCGACGCCAGCTCGGGATGGTCGGCGGCAGAGACGGCCTTAGCCGCACTGCCCACGATGCCGCCCATCTGGGTGGTGATGGTGGAGATGGTTCCGATGGCGCTGGCGATCTGAGAGGTCGCGCGGGCGATGTCACTGTCGTTGGACAGGAGGGACGCCGTCCGCAGCAGGCCCATGCCTGCGGTGACGGCCTTCATGGCCGGAGAGAGGCCGCTGCCCAGCGTAAAGACGCTGGCCACAGAGTTGGCCACCTTCAGCAGCTCGATGCCGGTCTTGAGGTTCTGATCGGACTTTGTATCCGGGGAGAGGGAGTCGTAGGCCGAGAGGATGCCGGAGATGGCCTGCGAGGCGGCAGTGTCGTCGCCGGTGTTGATGGATTCCAGCAGCTTCTTGATGCCGTTGGAGATACCATGCAGGCCGTCGCGGTTATCTGCGGCGGCGTCTGACACCTTATCCAGACTGTCGCTGGTCTTGGCAAGGGCGCGGGAGGCCATCAGCATCTCCGCAGCCATCTCGCGGATGGCCCACTTGAGGCTGCCGGTGGCTTCGGCGAGCTTGGTCATGGCGTCCTCGCCGGTGTCCATGACCGGCTCCAGCTTGGTGAGGGTATCGGCCAGCAAAGTGGAGGCACGGTCGATCTCGTCGGCCACCTCATCGCCGTAGCCGCTGGCCTGATCGTCCAGCTGGCGGGCCGTGGCAATAGCGGTATCCATCTGGCTGGTCATGGCGTTGAAGGAATTGGAGATGCTGGTGGTGGAGTTCTCGATGACGCCGGTGGTGTCGTCCACGAGGCCCCGCAGCACATCCAGCTCGGAGCGGAGGCGGCGGATGGTGTCCTTGGACAGGTCCAGCTCCCGGTAAGGCTCGGCCTGACCGGCGATGCCGCCCACGTCCTTGCGGCCCAGCACACGGCCCTGATTGACGCAGCCGGACACAAGGCCGTCGGTGCGGCCCACGATGCCGCCCACGTTGTAGCCGATGTGCTCGTAGCCGATGGTGCCGGTGTTGACGCTGGTGAGGATCATGCCGGAGGAGCGGCCCGCGATGCCGCCGGTATCGGTGGCGACGTTGGTGGTGGAGCTGCCGCTGTTGTCGGAGGAGTCGATGCTGGCCTTCCGACTGTTGATGTAATCCACCATTTTTGCCGTGAAGCCGTCGGTATCCAGCGAGGCCTCCTGATACTCAGTGTTGATGCTGCCGACGTTCGTACAGCCGGTAATCGCGCCGAGGTTGTAGCCGGTGATGCCGCCGGTGGCGGACTTGCCGGTGACGATGGCCCGGGCGGTACAGTGGTCGATCGTTCCCTCGGCCTCGTTGCGGCCCACGATACCGCCCACTTCGCTGTCGCCGGTGACGACGCCGGTGAACTGGCAGCTGATGAGGGTGCCGTGGTTGATGCCCACGATGCCGCCGGTGGTGGTGTCCTTGGTGTCCGAGACGGACACGACGCCCCGCACGCTCAGGGACTCGATGGAGCCTTTTTCCTCCACGATGCCGAAGAGGCCCGCCGGGGAGTACTCGCCCGACACCGTCAGGTCGGAGATGGTGTGGCCGTTGCCCTTGAACTGTCCGCTGAAGGACGGGATGGGCGCCCAGAACATCCCCTCAAGGGAGAGGTCCTGCTGCAGGACGACGGTCTTGCCCACCGACCACTGATCGTAGGCACAGCTCTTGGCCAGCGAAAGCAGGTCCGAGACGCTGTTGATGTAAATGGTATCGCTGTCATCAGACGCGAACACCGGCAGAGCGATGCTCAGCGTCAGCACAGCGGCCAGAAGCGCAGCCGTCAGGCGGCGCAGCAGCTTATTCTTCTTCATTCTGCACCTCCTGCGGTCTGTTGTCATCCAGTTCCTGCGCCACATTGCCCGAGATAACGGTCAGCTGGACGTCACCGTCCACGATGGCGTTCATCGTACCGGCCACAGAGCCGTGGATCTCGCCCTGCACGATGCCGTTGACCCGCATCCGGCCATTGCCGCTGCTGCGTGCCACCAGCTTGGGCACGGCGAAGCTCGTCTTATCGACGATTTTAGAGCCAACCAGCAGGATCTGGGGCAGGACGAAGAGGACGAGGAAGATGGAGATGATGGTGCCTCGGCCAAGGCACTGGCCGATGCCCACGATGCAGGCGTCGGAGGTCATCTGGCCGATAAGGGTGCCCGACACGGCCATGATCGTGCCGGAGGTCAGGATGGTGGGGAAGGCAAAGTTGATGGTCTCGATCATGGCCTGCTCGTGATCCATCTTGTCCTTCAGCTCGCTGAAGCGGGTACCGATGACGATGGCGTAGTCGATGTTCGCACCCATCTGGATGGAGCTGACGATCAGGTAGCCCATGAAGTAGAGGTTGGTGTGGGAGAAATAAGGGAAGGAGAAGTTGAGCCAGATCGCGCCTTGAATGACCACGATGAGCAGCAGGGGCATGCCCACCGACTGGAAGGTGAACAGCAGCACCAGCAGGACGATGAAGATGGACACGACGCTGACGACGACGTTGTCGATGGCGAAGGACTTCTGGAAATCGTACTCGTTGGTGGCGTCACCGGCCATGTACAGCTCGCCGTCCGGGTAATACTTCCGGGCGATGGAGCGGATGGTATCGGTGAACTCATAGGTCGTCTGGCCGGCCTCCAGCGAGGGGCTGAGGTAGATGAGGACGCGGTTGTACTTGTCGCCCTGCAACTGAGCCAGTGCGCTCTCCATCTTCTCCCGGGCCTCGTGGAGGTCGTCCAGTTCCTCCTGCGAGAGGGAGACGATGCCGGTGTCGGCCTCGTCGCAGACGTAGAGGAACATATCCACAAGGGGCACCCGGTACGAGGCAAAGTTGCCGATGATCTGGCCGTACTCCTCGTTCTCGATGGCGTAGGCGGTGTAGACGAGCTGGGCGGCCTCGTAGTCGAGGTCGGCCATCTCGGAGAACTGGCGGGCGGTGAGCTTGTCTTCCAGCATATAGCCGTCCTGGGCCTCAATGTTGGACAGGCCCTGCGTATGGTCGATCTCGTCGTAGCTTTCCAGCTCCTCCAGCATCTTTTTCTCGACGCTGTAGTCGTCATTCTTGGGGTAGACGAGGGCCACGAGGTTGGATTTCGTAAAATTCTCCTCGATCATCTGGTCCGCGATGAGGGATTCGTTCATCTTGGGCACCTTGATGACATCGTAGCCGTAGGCGTAGGGGCAGAGGCTCGAGAAGTGGTAGGCGATGAGGATGACCACCACGAAGATGGCGGGGACGATCTTACGGGTACGCCATGCAAAGCGGCCCACGAAGGGGATGTCCGGCACGAAGTTCTTGTGCTTGGTCTTGTCCATGTAGGGGCCGAAGAGCATCAGCAGACCAGGCATGACCACGAACACCGAGATCATCGAGAAGAGGATGGCCTTGATGAGGCAGGTGGCCATATCCGCGCCGATCTTGAACTGCATGAACAGCATGGCCACCAGACCACCGATGGTGGTCAGGGAGCTGGAGCTGATCTCCGGGATGCTCTTGCTCAGCGACTCGATGACAGCTTCCTTCAGCGGCATGGTCTGGTGCTCTTCTTTAAAGTGGTTGCAGAAGATGATGGCATAGTCCAGCGACAGGGCCAGCTGCAGGATGTTCGTCACCGAGTTGGAGACGAAGGAGATGGTGCCCAGCAGGAAGTTGGTGCCCATGTTCAGGATCATGCCCACCACAAAGGTGAGGATGAGGACGGGCACCTCGGCGTAGGTCTGGGAGGTGAAGATCAGCACCACCACAATGATGACGGCGACGTACACCATGATGACCTGCACCTCGGCATCAATGGTCTCCTGCTGGGTGTTGCCCAGCGAGGTGGAGACGTAGATGTCGTAGTCGGCCAGATACTCCTTCACCCGGTCGAGGGCCTCGAGGCACTGGTCGTCCTCCTCGGGGTAGTCGAAGGTGATGGAGTAGAGGGCCGATACCGAGTCCTTATTATAGTGGTCTGTGGTGTCATCGTAGTCCAGCATCTGGACGCCCTTCAGCTCGGTGAGCTGATCGGAAAGCGCATCAGCCTCGTCGGGGGTGATGTTGGCCACCATGACGTCGGCAGAGCCGTAGGTCGTGAACTGATCCTCCATGATGTCCAGACCCAGACGTGTCTCTGAGGTCTTGGGCAGATAGGTGGTCATGTCCGTCTCGACCTTGACCCATTTCACCGCGAATACCGTGAAAATGGTCGCCAGAACGACGAACAGGAACACAAGGTTGCGGCGCTCTACGATCTGGCGCGCAAGCTTGTGCATAAAGTCTATCTGTGGTTTTTCGTGTTCGTTCAAAGCGTCTGACCTCCTTTACGATGGTTTGTCGGCAGTTTCATCCCCGGGGATGGGCTGCACAGTCGTCTCATAAGCAACCTCCGTTTGATACACAACTTTTGGTGATTTTGTTAAAATTCACACGGCAATATTTGTACAAATGATATAATAAAGCCCGACCTGTCAAAATGCAATCAACAAAGCCGCTCGAATGATAAAATTAACCCATTCTTTGCCGGAGCGAAGCTTGCCTCAATGCCTGCGCCGCCTGCGCGGGCCTGCATTGACATAGCCGAACACCGTGCCGCACACGCCGCCGACGATATGCATGAAGTTGGCCACATTGTCCCTCACAAAGATGATGTCATACACCTGCTGGCCCAGATAGAGCGCCGCCACCAGCAGCATGGTCACCGGGATGCCGCCGGAAAAGCCGGACAGGGACGCCAGCATGATGAGCATAAAGACGATGCCCGACGCCCCCAGCAGGGCCGTGCGGGGGAACAGAAGGCACTGCAATACGCCCGAGATGAGGGCCGTGAGCAGGATGCCCTTCAGAAGCGGCAGACTGCCGTACTTTTCCTCCATCGGCGGGCCGACCACCAGCAGCAGGAGCATATTGTTGATAAAGTGGTCCCAGCTGCCGTGCCCCAGCACATGGCCGAAGAGCCGGAAATAGAACAGCGGGTCTTTCAGCGAGGAGCGGTAGACACAGAACAGATGCATCGTCGTCCACCCGTCCGTCCACTGGTCGAGGAACAGCACCAGAAGTGACAGCAGGAAAAATGTGAGGATCACCGGGGAGTTGTACTGCAGTTCCAGTTTGAGTTTTACTTTTTTCATCCTCTTGTCTCCACCCAGTATTCGCCCATGCTCTGGCCGGGCTGGTTCGTCACTTCATCCTTGAGGTAATCGCCAAGGCCGCAGCTTTCCGGCTGCCATGCAAGGGCTGCTTCCACCGTGGGGTACTCCACCTCGGCGTACCAGAACTCGGTGGGCTGGCCTTCGTCCACATGGTTCACTTCCAGCACAGAACCGTCCGGCAGGGTGTAGCTGCGGCGCAGCTTCGGGATGAGAGGTTTAGCGATAATCTTGTATTCCAGATCATCAAACAGTTCTTTGTCGATGCTGCGCTCGATCTCCTCACGGGCAAGGCCGCCCCCGGATTTGAAGCAGAGGATGTAGTCCGTTCTGCCGCCGGTGAGGGCTTCTTCCCGGATGCGCACAGTGGGCCGCACGCTGATATAGCCCTGCCGCATGGCAAATTCCTCCCTGAGGGGCAGCCCTTCCGGCCAGCCCTTCACCATCCATTTGCGTTCGATTTCCATAATGCATCCCTCTTTCATGCGGTTTTTGGCATTTCTTATTTATAATAACATGATTTATTCCGAGTGTTTTAAATACTTTATCTGCAACTTGATATGTTGCTCCATTAGCTGTATCTATAACAACTTTAAAATCTGGTCTATTATATTTTTCTATATTATCATCAAAATGTTTTCTAAAGAAATATACATATTCATCTAATAAATCTGTTCTAACTTCTGAAACTCCTATTTTATCTTTTACTGCAGTTAATTCATCAAGTTTTCCTGATTCCATTACTTCTTCTATTTCTTCTTCTAATTCATCTGGAATTTTCATTCCTTTATTACTAAAATATTTAATTCCATTAAATTCAAATGTATTGTGTGATGCTGAAATTACAACACTTGCATCTGCATTCAATTTTCTTGTCAAATATGCAACTGCTGGTGTTGGCATTACTCCTAATAATTTTACATTCGCACCATAACTTAAAAATCCTGCAACCATAGCACTTTCTATCAATGTTCCAGATAATCTTGTATCTCTCCCTATTAATATTGTAGGTGCTTTATCTGTATGTTTTGATAAAACATATGCTCCTGCTTTTGCAACTTTATATACTAATTCAGGTGAAAGTTCAGTATTAGCAATTCTACGAATTCCATCTGTTCCAAAATATTTTCTCATTACAATCATTTCCTTTCTTTCATCAGTACAATTTCTTTAAATATCTAATTCATTTCTTAAATTATAATATCCTGTCATTATGTTTATATCTTGAAAAAATAATTTTCCATCTTTTGTTGACCAGTATTTAGAATTACTTTCTAAGTATTTTTTTGTATTAGATATAATTGTTAAATTATCATATAATTTGTCTTTACTTCTTTCTACTTTTTGTTCTATTTTTTCATATTGATTTTTCATTGAATCTGATAACATTATAGTTTTATAAATTTCAATATAATATTCTTTGTTTGAAGAAAATTTTTGTGCATTTATTGCTTCAATTATATTTTCT
>OHUU01000697.1_pt1 | contig 10239 bp, 13 predicted proteins | sample 1579271 | NCBI WGS metagenome assembly OHUU01 (sample SAMEA3882556, study PRJEB24775) | human gut metagenome | biome: human-associated habitat; feature: intestine environment; material: feces | place: Netherlands | collected 2009/2010 | reverse complement strand
TTTTAATTTAAGGAGGAACAATAATGGCTAAGTCAAATAAAATAACATACTTAGGTACAGGTAGAAGAAAAAGTTCAGTAGCTAGAGTTAGATTAGTTGAAGGAACTGGAAAAATAACAATAAACGGAAAAGATATCGAAGAATATTTCGATTTAGATACTTTAAAAGTTATTGTTAGACAACCATTAACAGTTACAAATACATTAACAAAATATGATGTTGTTTGTTCAGTTTATGGTGGAGGTGTTACTGGTCAAGCTGGTGCAGTTAGACATGGTATCGCTAGAGCTTTAAACGAAGCTAATGCTGAATATAGACCTGCTTTAAAATCAAACGGATTCTTAACAAGAGATTCTCGTATGAAAGAAAGAAAGAAATATGGTCTTAAAAAAGCACGTCGTGCTCCACAATTCTCAAAACGTTAATTTATACGTTTATTCAGAGAAAAAAACAAAGGATGGCAAGACCTCTGTGGAAAAGGTCGTCCATTCCACTGTCAAGCAACTTGAACTTTATGCTCCCAAGGCAATGTTATGTGATGTGGACAAAAATTTCCTTGAAGGTTTTGTACAGCACATGACGGAAACTAAATCCTGCAGAACCAACCGTCCTTTTGCCAAGAAGACCATATCAAATCTACTCGCCTGTATTATTGCTGCTTTGGGGTTAGCCGTAGAAGAAGAAATATTGTCATTCAACCCGGCAGAAGCGGTTGACCGAAAAGGCATACAAGGGGAAAAGAAAAAACGCGAATACCTTACCATTGATGAAGTGAAGAGGTTGATAGACACTCCTTGCATAAGGGAAGATGTGAAAAAGGCATTCCTGTTTTCTTGCTTCTGTGGTTTGCGCATCAGCGATGTCCGTGCCTTGCTTTGGAAAGATGTGATTTATGAAAGTGATAAAATCCACCTTGAATTAAGGCAGAAAAAAACAGAAGCCTTACTGTATTTGCCCTTGAATAAACAGGCGCAATATTTTTTACCTGAGAACAGAGGTAATGTGGAGGAATGTGTTTTTTCTTTGCCGAGTGAAACCACTATATCGAAAATTTTGGGCAAATGGGCAAAAGATGCGGGGATAAACAAGAAGGTCTGCTACCATATGAGCCGCCATACCTTTGCCACTATGGAACTGACAATGGGAGCTGATTTGTACACCACGAGCCTGCTAATGGGGCATAGCAATGTGCAAATCACGCAAATTTACGCCAAGATAATAGATGTGAAGAAAGAACAGGCAGTCATGATGATTGATGCCTTATTTGATGAACCTTAAAATGAGCGATTATGGCACGACCCAAGAAACAAGTAAAAGCCAAAGAGCCAGTAAGACTTCGATTTAATAGGTTGAAGAACGGGAATACCTCCATCTATCTGGACATTTACCATGATGGCAGGAGGAGTTACCAGTTCCTCAAGCTCTATCTTGTGCCTGAAGATGGAGTGGCGGCAAAGATTCAAAATGCCAATACGATGGCCAAGGCAAACGCAATCAAGGCTGAGAGGATTTTGGAATTGACTAATAAAGTGGCGGGTATAACCGACCGATCTTACAAGGCCAAAATGCTGTTCACTGACTGGATGAGAATTTATCGGGATAAAGTTGCTGAACATTCCTCCACAGCAACCGTAAAGATGGTTGAAAGGATAATCTCAGAGGTGGAAAAATATAATGGTGAAGTTATATTGGCAGAAGTTGACCGTAACTACATTATGGGATTCATCGAATGGTTGGGGAACAGAAAAATGTACAAAGTCAACAAGGGAAAACTGAAGAAAACATCAGTGGGAGCCTATGTCCGTTATATCCGTGCAGCCCTGAATTATGCAGTAAAAGAGAACATTTTGCGCACTTCGCCTTTTAAAAGCGTTAAAACAAGTACGCTTTCCGAAACTGAATCAAAACGTGAATACCTCACTGTAGATGAGGTGAAGCGGCTTATTGCCACCCCATGCCAGAACCGACAGTTGAAAGCCGCATTCTTGTTTTCTTGTTTCTGCGGATTGCGTATAAGTGATTTAGAGAGCCTTTGTTGGAAGCATATCATAAAAAACAACGGCAAGTGGCAGGTGGAAATAACGCAGTTCAAGACTGGTATCCAACTTTATCTTCCGTTGAACATGAACGCAAGAAAATGGTTGCCGAAGCAAAGCGGAGCAACGCCGGACACTCCAGTGTTCCCCAAGTTGAACCGAGGTTACAAGACTGTGTTATGTGATTGGGTGGAGAAAGCTGGTATTTATAAGCACGTCTGCTTTCACACAAGTAGGCACACATTCGCGACCCTTGCCCTGACCGCCGGGGTTGACATTTACACGACCAGTCAGTTGCTCGGCCACACCACCATTCGGCACACACAGCGTTACGCAAAAATCATCAACAGTAAGAAAGACGATGCGGTTTCCCTGTTGGATAACGCATTCGTCCAGTGATAATAATCCTCTAAATTTTTACAGTATGATTAGAAAGCGTAAGAAGATGCCTGCTTTTAAAAAAAGGACAGGCGAACCGTGCCAATACTCATTTGGCAGGCCGTGTATTGCAAAGTGACCTGAACTCCCTGCTCAGGGAAGCGGTAACCATGTACCAGTCCGAAGTTGTGAACGGCAGAAAACTGTACAAACTGTTTGCCGCAGATTTTCTGAACAGCCACCACCACACCGACCGACGTGATGCGGCAGGATTGAACGAGCACCGGAAGAACCTCGGCATCCTGAGACGAATCCTGTTCACACGGAAAGACCTCCTTGTGCGGTTCTCTGAAGCGGGTGCAGCCGTGCCCTCCACCGCCGTGCAAAACCATTCCTTGTCGTTGGGCTGCTGCCTTGACGATGACCAACTGAGCCTCATTACCGATTGTGCCAATGAGGCTCGTGTGTTTGTGGAAGTGCTTGATGCATCCATCCTGCGTTCTCTTTTGGAAGGCAAGCTGGCTGTCCCGCTGCGTTCGCGCAACAACCGGATGCTCTCCTACTTTTTTGACCAGTTGTGCCGGCATGGTCTTATCCTTCCCCATTGGCAAAACTTGCTGGAACAGGCCGGAAGCATACTCGGCCCAAAGGACAACAAGCCCTTGAGGCATGAGCAGTTCTCTAACGCGCTGACCCATGCGAGGAATACCCCGAACAGTATGCAGAAGAAAATCCGGTATTGCGTTCAACAAGTGCATAAACAGCTATCAAATGATGGGACAGCCAGCAAATGACAAGGCAAAACAGCAATAGTTGGAGCAACAGTTCCGAACTGTTACTGTTGGCCGTGCAACCGTTTGGAAGCAAGAGCCTAATTTCGCCCCCTGAAACGAAACAAGTTTTGGAGGGCGAACCTCCTTCATTGTCCAACTTAAAATGCAAGAATGATGGAACAACAACGAACTTCAACGAATGAACAGCCTGAACGGGTGGAATGCCCGTCCTGCCTGTTGAGACTGAGCCTGCTACAAGCGCAGGTGGAAAAAGTGGAAAAGCTGCTGTACTGCATCAAGGACACGCTCAACTTCAAAGAGGCGTGCCGCTACACTGGACTTTCGGACAGCCAGCTTTACAAGCTGACAAAAACGGGAAAGGTACCGCACTACAAGCCCAGCGGGAAACTCCTGTTTTTCAGCAAACGGGAATTGGACGGTTGGCTGTGCCGCAACCATGAAAGCGGGGAATTGCCCTGTCCGGTTGAAGCAACGGAAGTGGAACTTAAAGGAATGGACGTATGACGGAAGCAGGATTCTTGGAAACATTGGAGCGGGTGGAAGCCGTCCACTCCATATTGAAACGGATGGAGGACATTGATTGCGTATTGGACAAGATAACGGTCATAGAGGAGTTCATCAACCGTTTTGGCACATTGGAGGCATTGATTGCCCGGTTTGAGGAAGTGGAACGGCAGCTTTACATTCTGAAGGAAGTGTTCAACGTGGAAGAAGCGGCCAAGTACCTGAACATATCGACCGGCCATCTGTACCGCCTCACGTCCACCCACGAGATTCCGTTCTCCAAGCCGAACGGCAAACACATCTTCTTCGAGAGGAAAGCGTTGGACGACTGGAAACGCCGGAATCCGATATTGTCAAACAGGGAGATTGAACGGCAGGCGGCTCTTGCCGGAATGAACATGGGAACCGGAAGCCAGCAAATGAAGAAAGGAAAAAAGCCATGAACACACACGGAATCATACCGGTGTCGGAAGACATCGACAGGCAGGCTTACGAGCAGATACTGAGTTTTATCCGGCTGCGGGTGACAGAAACCTACGCCTATCCTCCCGAAATCGTGCAGGTGGACGGCATCACCATCGCCACGCTCGGGAATTTCAGCGCGTCCGTGGGCAAGCCCAAGAGCAAGAAGACCTTCAATTGCGCCGCCATCGTGGCATCGGCCTTGTCCGGCAGGAACATCCTGCACTACAAGGCCCACCTGCCCGAAGGGAAACACAAGGTGCTGTACGTGGACACCGAGCAGAGCAAATGCCATTGCCACAAAGTGTTGGAGCGCATCCTTAAACTGGCCGGGATGCCGACAGACCGGGAAACGGACAGGCTGGTGTTCTTCATGCTGCGGGAGTACAGTCCCAAGCAGCGGAGGCAAATCATCAACCATGCGCTTGCTTCCGACCCGGAGATAGGCTTTGTCGTGATAGACGGCATCCGCGACCTGATGTACGACATCAACAGCCCCAGCGAGTCCGTGGATTTGATAAACGACCTGATGCGCTGGTCGAGTATGCATGACCTGCACATCCACACCGTGCTGCACTTGAACAAAGGTGATGACAACACGCGGGGGCATATCGGTACCGAACTGAATAACAAGGCAGAAACCATCCTGCAAGTGACCAAGAGCCAGTTTGACAGCAACATCAGCGAGGTCAAGGCGATGCACATCCGGGAAAGGGAGTTCCAACCTTTCGCGTTCCGCATCAACCGTGAGGCTCTGCCGGAACTGGTGGAGGACTACGCTTTCACACAGGAACGTAAACCTACGACTGAGGCCATCACGGATGCCCAACACGCACAGGCGTTGGAAATTGCATTCGGGAGCGGCCCGATTGTTGGGTATGGACTTCTCATCAAGTCTTTGCGGCAAGGGTATGCGGAAATCGGTTTCAAGCGCGGACGCAATGTCTGCATCGAACTGAACAAGTACCTGATGGGCAGGGGTGTCATTGTTAAAAAGGACAAGGCTTATGTTTACCGGCCGGAAGCATTGGACAGCGGGGACAATCCTGCCTCCGAAGAGGTTTAGTTTAACGGGAGGGTATATATAAGACAAACTTGGAGAACTTCCATCCCGGCATAACCAATGCAGGAGATTGGAAGCAAACAGGTTTAGTTTAACACCGGGCGTATATATATGACAAACAGGGCAAACTTCCATCTCCTTGCCAATTATCAGGGATGGGCAGGCCAAAGAGGTTTAGTTTACGCAGGGCGTATATATATTTGGTAAACTTGGTTATATCCACTCCAATATTCATCAAACATAGAAACAGAATAATATGAATATTTTGCAAATCAAACAAATAGCCATCGTGGATTTTCTGCTGGCCATCGGCATACGGCCGATCAAGGAAACCACAGCGTCCGCATGGTACCACGCACCTTACCGTGAAGACGAAGATCCGTCTTTCAAAGTGAACAAGAACCGCAATATATGGTACGATTTTGGCACGACCAAGAGCGGCGACATCATTGACCTTGCGGTATTGGTGTACCGTACTTCAAACATCTCCAAAGTGTTGAAGATGATAGAACAGGCGGCACCAGCCGTGCCTTTGAAGGTACGGACATTCGTGCCGCATCCGCAACCGTCCGATGGCAAGCAACCGCAAGCGACCGCATTCCAAAACCTGCGGTTGCAGGCGTTGGCATCCATTCCTTTGTTCTCCTACCTGTCCAAACGAGGCATAGACATGGAAATAGCCATACAAGAATGCCGGGAAGCGCATTACACCTGCCATGGGAAAAGCTACTATGCCATCGCGTTTCCCAACGAGTCGGGTGGTTATGAGATTCGCAATCCTTATTATAAGGGGTGCATCGCCCCGAAAGCGGTGTCAATAATTTCACAAGGCCATAGTGATAGCGTTTGCTTGTTTGAAGGGTTCATGGATTACCTGTCCTTTCTGACCTTGCGGAAACTGGAACGGTTGTCCGTACCCTGTTATGGCGCAAACATGTTGGTGCTGAACTCGGTGAACAACTTGCCCAAGGCATTACCACGGCTGAAAGCCTACAAGCACATCTATTGCTATCTCGACAATGACGATGCCGGACGGCGAGTGGTGGACATGCTTCGGGAACTCAAAGGCGATGCCGTGCATGACATGATGGAAGCCTATCCGCTCTACAAAGACCTCAATGACATTCTTGTTGGGAAGAAAAAGATGCCGTAAGGCTGCGTCTCAGTTAAATAAATGTAAAAACACTCATGTTTTAGTCGAAACATCTCTCAAAGTTCCCTTTTACTGGGAATTATTCGTATCTTTGCAAAAAACAAAATATTGCTATATGGCATAATGAAAGTAGAAATTACTGACGACGACCTGCGGGAGCTTATCCTAAATGGGGCAAACGCAGGAAAATATAAGAAGATTTCCCGTGACAAGAAGTTCGTGCGTAAACTGACAGACATATACAATCTGATGCGTGGGGTAGAACACGTTTCGCGGTTGAAGGATTACAGCTTCTTGCACTACGAGCAACTTAAACACATATCCATGAGTTCTGTGCGCATATTCAACAACAGGGTTGAGCGGTTGCTGTTCCGGGAAACGGATACTGGACTTGAAATAACATTGATAGAATTAAACAACGATCATTATGGTAACAAAAAATGAGAGCAGTACACCTTGGACGGCAACTCATCCGGGTACCATTCTGAGGTATGAATTGGAAGAAAGGAATATCTCCCAAAAGGATTTTGCGGCTATGATTGGGATGCAGAAGTCGCATCTGAACGAGCTGATCAGAGGCAAGCGTCCCATGACGAAGCCCATTGCTGACAAGATTGAGGAGGCACTCGGCATCTCCTCCGTGTCTTTAGTCAATATGCAGACGCAATACGACCATGACCTGTCGGTGATTGAAAAGAAAGGCGAGGAGGAATTGGTGGCAAATGCCACGCTTAGCCAGTACAACGAGGCATTTGATATAAAGACTTTGCTTAAAAGACTGGGGCGGGAATTATTGTCGGCCGTTGAGCAGGTAAAGTTCCTTGCTGATGAACTCCGCCTTCCAGAGCCTGCGGAATTGAAAATGGCAACGGCGGGCATGTTCAAGAAATCGGCTAAGACAGGGCAAGATGCCAGAATGCTTATGACTTGGAAGATACTGGCAGAGTCCCAAGTCAGAAGCCAAAATGTGAGAGGGCAGTTCTCGATGGCAAACAAGGATGCCCTCGTTGCGGAACTGGCTGTTGCCTTGCATGCCAACAAATCGACCGAGCAGCGGGTAAAGGAAATATTGTCGGAAGCGGGAATTGCATTCTGCATCGTGGAGAAAGTGGACAAGGCCTCGGTGGACGGGTATTCGTTCATCGAAGACGGTATCCCCTGCATCGTACTGACAAAGCGATATGACCGGATAGACAATTTTGCCTTTGCACTGTTGCACGAGGTGGGCCATATCTTTTTGCATTATGCTGGCAAGCCAAAGATTGACTGCAAGCTGAGCATACCCGATTACGACCATGAAAGTCCCGAAGAGAAAGCTGCCAATGAGTTTGCCGCCAATGCCTTGATTCCGGACGAAGAGTGGAAAAACGCCCCGAAGGTCAGGGTGAACCCGATCGTCATACAACAGAAATACACGCAATGGGCAAACCAAGAAGGTCTGAACAAGTGGATAGTCCTAGGGAGGATTTCCTATGAAACGGGCATGTATAAATTCCGTTCGGACGGAAGTCGGAATATAGGCTAAGACAATTAAGCCGCTTATAAAAGGTATAAAGCTCTTCCTTATAGGGAGGGCTTTTTTCATGGTCATACAAGAGGAAAACGGACATTTTCACCTAACAGGAAAAGCAACATAGGAAAACAAATCGGCTTCAAGTGCTCATTAAACCAACTTCATAGCCGGATAAAACCACTTGCATAGACTGAAGCTGACATTGTGGGATTGGAAACATATCGATGAAGCCCTTCTGCCAACAAAAAATCTCAATAACATTTTGATTGACAAAAGAAAGATGCTGTAAAAACAATGTTTTGCTTGTTTTATAGCGTGAAATTCTCCGAAATAACGAATATGAAGAAAAAATGCAAGCAAAATAATTGGAATGCAAAAGAAAAGATATCAACTACTTTGTAGATTAGACAAATAGTGTCATCTCGCTATACAAAGGAAGGACAACCGCCCCGCCATATAGGTAGAACGGCTGTCCTTTCTTGTTTCCTGCCCTTTACGCTGGCCTGCGCCCTCTGACTTTCCAGCCGTAGACATCGGCAACGTAGGGATAGAGTGAGCGTGTGAGCTTGCGGAAACCTTTCTCATCAATTTCAAGGTTGTAAATCTTGTCGGCTATCCGCTCAGCTTCCTCTCGGCTTTTCGCCACCCGGTAAAGCACATAGTTCGTACCGTCGTGGTGCGCCATACGTCCACGGATGTTGTAACTGTCGCCGTACCATTCACAATCTTCACAGGAGCTATACAGGATGTCGGCAATGTTGCTGCCAAAAATCTGGTACCCCTGTCTGCGTCCATACCAAAAGCCCAAGTCGCCAAAAGCGATTATCACGCCGTCCACCTCCTTGTTAAGGTTGAAGCGTTCATCGTCCAGCCAGCTGTTGACCTCCTCGCCCCATTCCTCGTCACTGACCATGTAACAGTCATCTTCCAACTGCTCCCGTTGGAAATTCTGGTAATACTCCCGTGCCTCGTCGTCTATCCGACTGTCATTTGACCAAATAATCTGTTTCATTGTTCCAAGTTTTTTAATGTAAGACTTCTTGTTTCTTCCCTGCCATCGGGATTCCACCCGTCCACAGGGACTTGTTTTTACGTGCAAGAGCCAAGGCGGAAAGCCGGGAACGAATGCAAGGAGGCAGTAGCCACTGCGCCTTGCAGCTTCCCGACAGCCTTAACTTTGCACAGGAAAAACAACGACCGTGGAACAGCCCTTGCACTTCATTGCCCGGAGAAGATATGCTTCGATGGTTGAGCAAGTATAATTTACCCAGAGAAGCAAGTATAACTGTCCTTGGAAAGGCTTTCAAAGTATGATTGACCGTATGATTTTTTCGCCTGAAGAAAAATCAAGTTAAAACAGCACAGTATTTCCATCAGAGGTTTCCCGAGGCAGCCTTTCCGCTATTCTTTTGCAGGCAAAACGAGATTGTAAACCCATAAACCAGACAATGCAATGAGTCCATTTATGATATTCGCCTTGGTTCTGACGATAGCCTACGTCCTCTATTATGCGGTGGTCGTCGCCAAGGACTTGCAAGGTAAAAAAGGAATCGTCAACTCCACCGAGGAGGTGTTCGACCTGGACGACATGGAGGAAGAGGAGTCCGTGGAAGTAAGTGAGACCGCTGACAGTTTCCAAGTGGGAAATACGGGAGAAAAGCAGCCGGAGCCGTCCGGGTCCGATGCGAATGACTTTTCCGAACAGCCGGAAGAAACTCCACGGAATGCAGCGGAGGAAAAGGCTGAACAGCTCAAGTCCGACCTGCTGGAAGCCGACATAACGAGCGAGAATGGTGTGACTGCTCCCGAACTCCATGAGTTGTTGGAGGGCAAACGGGAAACCTTGTTCAAAATCCCCATGAAAATTACAAGGAATGAGTTGTAAGATGCCCAGGTTGACAGGCTTGTTGTTTGGCGTGTGTGCGGCCTTGCCCGCCTCGGCACTTATGCACGATTATGTCGTGACGATGATGCTGTATGTCCTCTACCTGCTGTACGCCATTGCCGCCATCGTCGCCATCTATGCCAGTTTGCAAATCTATATCAAGATGAATACGAGGGAGGAAGGCATCACAAGGGAGATAATGATGGTGGTCGGTGCTTGCCTGTTTATCATAGGTGCATCCATCGTGTTCCCGGCATTCTTCGGCTACCGGGTATGACAGGAAGAAATGAGACAATTCACATAGTGTTTAATTTTTAAGGTAAAAAGAATGTTTAAGGAAAAACTCAGAAAGTGGATGAAGGGACTTTGCCCTTCCGGGAGATTGAAAATGCTCTCCCTTATGCTGCTGGCAGGCACAACCGCAGCACTCGCCCAGAACGCCGCCGGTGAC
>OHUU01000691.1_pt1 | contig 10337 bp, 10 predicted proteins | sample 1579271 | NCBI WGS metagenome assembly OHUU01 (sample SAMEA3882556, study PRJEB24775) | human gut metagenome | biome: human-associated habitat; feature: intestine environment; material: feces | place: Netherlands | collected 2009/2010 | reverse complement strand
CCATTATGGTGCCTACCTTGGTGTTGTTGTAGTAGGTGTGGTCCAGCTTGAGCAGGTGGTCAAAGGCATCGCGGCGCATATCCGTCTCGATGTGCACGCCCATGATATGACCGATGCTGGACATGTAATAGCTGGCTGCACCGTCGATGATGCGCAGCACAAAATAGAGTGCTGCCAGCCGCAGCACGATGCCCGCCGTCAGGGTGATGCCCACGCCCATGGCGGCGTTGGTGATGGTGCTCATGATCTTGGGCAGCACGATGTCACACAGGGTGGTCAGCGCTGCACAGAACAGGTCCAGAAACAGGGTCATTTTGTACTTTGCCAGATAGGGCAGAAAACGCCGGATCAGCGCACCGCTGCCTGCGTGGTGCGCCCCGGGGTCGTTGATCTTGGTTTTTGACATGGTTCCTCCGTTTTTTGGTTTCTTTAGGCCTTTACGATTCAGGATGTTTCAGATACTTTTCAGTGGGCTCGCCCTCTCAGTCAAATCCTTCGGATTTGCCAGCTCTCCCAAAGGGAGAGCCCTTGGCAAAGAGATGAAGTTTGCGTGGACTGCCAAAGGCTCCCACTTTGAGGAAAGACTTCCCCCGGCCGGGGGAAGATGTCACCGCAGGTGACAAAAAGGGGAATCTGGCATCGCGCAGCGATGACTGAGAGGGCGAGGCCGTTTTTATTTTTACACTTTTTTACTGTAATCCCGCTCGCCGTAGATGGCGGTGCCGATGCGCACAAGGGTGGCACCCTCCCGGATGGCGTTTTCAAAGTCGCCGCTCATGCCCATGGAGAGGGTCTCCATGGACACGTTGGAATAGCCGCGCTCTCCGGCCTGCACAAACAGCTTGTACACCTCGGCCAGATAGCGGCGGTTGCGGGCATCGTCGTCGTTCACGGGCGGAATGGCCATCAGCCCCTTGACCCGGATGTGCTCCTGTGCGGCAGCAGCATCCAGCAGCGGCCAGAGCGCTTCCGGTGCTACGCCGGTCTTGCTCTCCTCGCCGCCGATGTTCACCTCCAGCAGCACGTTCTGCACGATGCCGGCCTTGGCTGCTTCCTTCTCGATGGTGTTCAGCAGATGCTCACTGTCCACGCTTTGGATGAGGCTGGCACGGCCCAGCACCTTTTTGATCTTGTTGGTCTGCAGATGGCCGATAAAGTGGCTGGGCTTGCCGCAGTAAGCACCTGCGTCAAAGTTTGCGCACAACTCCTGCACATGGTTCTCACCGAACACATCAATGGGCAGGGCTGCGCTTGCAGCCACGGTCTGCGCCGTGCGGGTCTTGCAGGCGGCGCACAGCTGCACCGCTGCCGGGTCGCGGCCTGCTTCACGGGCCGCGGCTGCCATCTTTTCCCGGATCTCTGCCACGGCCTCCTGCATCTGTTCCAGATTCTTTTCTGCCACGATGCTCAGTCCTCCTCGGTATACTTGGCGCGTTCGCCGCCGATGAGCTTCGGGCGGGTGCGGGCGCAGAGAATATTCGCTTCGCCGATCTTCGAAAGGCTCAGCCGCACCGGCACGGCCACCCGGCGCAGATGCATCCCGATGAGGGTGCCGCCGATGTCGATTCCGGCGTGGGCACGGATCTCTTCGACGGCGATGGGGTCACGGAACTGCTTCCAGCAGGTGGTGGCCCAGCTGCCGCCCGCATGGGGCCGGGGCACGACACACACTTCCTCCCAACCGTATTGTTCGGCGGCTTCCCGCTCCATGATAATGGCCCGGTTCAGGTGCTCGCAGCACTGTGCCGCCAGCCAGATCCCGTTTTCGGCCAGCACCGGCGCAATGCCCGCGTAGACCGCCTGCGCAGCCTCAAGGCTGGAATCCTTGCCGATGTGCCCGCCGACGATCTCGCTGGACGAGCAGCCCACCACAAAGACATCCCCCTTTTTCAGCTTTGCCTGCGCCAGCAGCTCGGTCACAGCCTGCCGCGCCTCGTTTTCGATCTGCTTTTTGAACTCTTCCGTCATAAAAAAACACCTCGTTTACACTCTTGCCGACAGCAGGCTGGCAGAGCCTGCCGCACCGAAATACACTTTGCTGCCCGCCGGGCAGACTGCGGTGCAGCCGTCCATCTCCCGGCCCGTGAAGGTCCGCTCCCAGCTGCCGTCCGCCGTATCCACCGCCTCAGCGCAGGGCGCGTCCGCCGACAGGCCGAACAGCTTCTGCTGCATATTTTCACCGGCCCGCAGGGCGATGCTCCGCAGCAGGGTGCGGTCCGCGTTCTTTTCCAGCCAGCTGCTGCGCGCCCAGCGGTAGCTGACGTAGAGGATGCCGTCCTCGTCCAGCGCCAGTGCGCCGGGGTAGCCCGGCAGGCCGGAAAGGAAGCTTTTGCAGTTCTTCCCCCCGGCAGTCAGCTCCCGGGCGTCGGCGTCCACGGCCCAGACGCAGCGGCTGCCAAGGTCGGAGACATAGAGCGTCCTGCCGTCCTCCGAGAGGGCCAGCCCCGACGCGCCCGCGATGCCCCCCAGCACCCGCTGCACCGAACGGTCGGCCGGGTCGTAGACGTAGACCCAGCCCGTACCGGTGTGGGCCAGAAGCTCGGTGCGCAGCGCACCTTCCAGCCCGTTTTTCACGCTGGTCTCCGCCGCGGCGGCAAAATAGACTTTTCCGTCCGGGCCGGCCTCCACCGCCGACAGCGCACCCAGCGGTGCGCCGTCCAGCTGGGTGACCACCGGCTCCACCGAGGTGCCCCAGCTGTCATGCCGGGCACGGCAGAGGGTCCCGCCGGTGGGTGTCACGACCGTCAGCCACAGATCCCCGTTTCCGTCAAAGGCAAAACCTGTCAGCTCCCCCTCCACGGACAGGATGGCCGCATCGTGCCCGCCGTCGGTGCGGACCAGATCGCTTTTCCGCTTTTTCATTGATGCACCGTCGTAGGCCGCAGCGTAGACAAGGCCGTCCTGTGTGCGGACACAGTCCACGCCCAGATAGTCCCCCAGCTTCCAGCCGTCTTTGCTGTCGGCGGACAGCTCTGTCCGGGCCGCGCCGGTGTCCTGCCGGACATCCGGGACGGTGTAGGCTTTCGGCGGCGTCTCGATGGGCCGCAGCAGCAGGCCGTAGGCCAGCGCCGCCAGCAGCAGCAGAGCAAAGACATTGCTGGCCACCCGGAAACGAGTCAGCAGAGCCTCCCGCTCGATGGCGGCCTGTGCTTCCAGCTGGGCCTTCCGGCGGGCCGCTGCCGCCGAGGTGCGCTGGGCGCGGCGGAGCCACCGGTCTACGAAAAGGGCCACGTTCGGCCCCACCGTGAGGGATGCGATGAAGAGGAGCAGTACCAGCTCTACGAATCCAATGCGCATGAACAGTTTTCCTTTGCTGTGTCAGATTTTGGGTGTTGCTTTTATCATTGTAGTATAGCACACTTCGTTTTTTTTTCCAAGACGGTGCCGGACTTGACACGCCCCTTATGCCCGGGCTGGGATGTTTTCCCAAAAAATCTACCCAAAATTCACAGAAATTCCTAATTGATAGGGTATGATAGAATCAGACTTCGTATCCAGCTCCGCCGGGCCGCATCTGAGCCGTCCCGGCGCTTTGAGAGATATAAGCTTATGAGGAGGAATGCCTTATGGCAAAAATTCTGATCGTTGACGATGAGCCGCGCATCCGGGAGCTGATCCGGGAGAATCTGCAATATTCGGGCTACACCTGCGAGGAGGCCGGCGACGGCTCTGCCGCCCTGTCCCTGCTGTCCGGCGGCGGCTATGATCTGGTCATCCTCGATCTGATGATGCCCTTCATGGACGGCATGACCTGCCTGCGGGAGATGCGCACCCGCCGCATCAACACCCCCGTCATCATCCTGACCGCCCGCGGCGAGGAGTACGACAAGCTGGCGGGCCTCGAGGGCGGTGCCGACGACTATGTGGTCAAGCCCTTCTCCCCCCGGGAGCTGGTGGCCCGCGTCCGGGCAGTGCTCAACCGCACCATGCCCCGCACCGAGGCCTCCGACAGCACCATGACCTTCGGCGAGCTGTCCATCGACACGGCCAGCCACACCGTCAAGGTCTCCGGCGAGGAAGTGAGCCTGACCCCCAAGGAGTTCGACCTGCTGGTCTTCCTCGCCTCCAACAAGGGCATCGCCCTGAGCCGGGAGAAGATCCTGCAAAAGGTGTGGAACTACGACTACTTCGGCGAGGACCGCACCGTGGACACCCATGTCAAGATGCTGCGGGGCCATCTGGGCAAGTGCCGCAGCTACATCGCCACGGTCTGGGGCATCGGCTATAAGTTCGACCCCGACGCGGCGCGTTAAGCGGAGGTTCTGCTCTTCATGCGGCAAACGAGCAAGACACGGCGCACCATCGGCATCCGGGGCCAGCTCATGGGCTTTCTCTGCTTCATCTGCTTCCTGCTGGTGGGGCTGTTCTGGTTCCTGAGCACCCAGCTGCTGGAGCCTCTCTACACCACCCATATCCAGAAGCAGCTCACCGAGCAGGCCGAGGCCATCGTCGCCCGGATGGATGAGGCCATCGAGCGGGGCGAGACGCTGTCCTACTGGGCCTTCGGCAGCCAGCTCTACGTCAACAACACCTTCTTCAACTCGCTGCGGGACGACGTCTTCGAGACGGGCGGGATGAGCAGCTTCTGCATCGACATCTCCGACACCACCCTGCGGCAGATCTTCAAGGTGGACAACCTCTCCTACTGCAACCTCCACCGCACCCGCCCCACCGACTCCTCCGACGAGAAGGCGGCCTACACCACGGCCCGCGCCATGCGCCAGCTCTGCCGGGAGAGCGGCGGCGCGGTGGTGCGGAAGATCAATCCCCCTTCGCCCTCCGGCTCGGTGCAGCTGATGGTGGGGCGGATGACCGCCGACGGAAATTACACCGTGCTGGTCACCACCAGCCTCATGCACGTCGCTGAGGCCGGCAGGGTGCTGAGCACCGTCCTGCCGCTGGCTGCGGCCCTCATCTTCGCCTTCTCCATGTCGGCGGCGTGGCTCTTCAGCGAATGGTTCACAAAGCCCCTGCGCGCCCTCTCCGGGGCCGCACGGCAGGTGGCACAGGGCAACTACGCCGTCCATGTGGATTCGGTGCGGAACGACGAGCTGGGCGATCTGGCGCAGGAGTTCAACCACATGGCGAAGGAGGTCCAGCACGCCTCCCAGATGCAGCGCGACCTGCTGGCCAACGTCTCGCACGACCTGCGCACCCCGCTGACCCTCATCAAGGGCTACGCCGAGACAGTGCGCGACCTGACCGGCGACGACAAGAAGCACCGCGACGAGCAGATGAACATCATCGTGGACGAGACCGACCGCCTGACAGCCCTTGTGTCCAGCGTCATGGAGCTGAGCAAAGTGACCAGCGGCGCGCTCAAGTGTGAGAAGGTCCACTTCGACATGGGCCAGCTCTGCGATGAGGTCAGCGAGCGGTACGACGCCGTCTGCGCCCAGAACGGCTGGCAGCTCAAGCTGGAGCTGCCCGACGAGGAGCTGCCCGTCTGCGCCGACCCCGACATGATGCAGCGGGCGCTGCACAACCTGCTGGGCAACGCCATGCACCACATCGGCGAGGACGGCATCTTCGTGCTGCGGGCGCTGCGCTGCCCCGAGGGGGTGCGCGTCGAGGTAGAGGACCACGGCCCCGGCATCTCGGCGGAAGACCTGCCCTATATCTTTGACCGGTATTACCGCTCCCGCTCCGACGCGGGCAAACAGGGCACCGGCCTCGGCCTCTCCATCACGAAAGCCATCTTCCAGCAGCACGGCTTCCGCTTCGGCGTCCACTCTACGGTGGGCAAGGGCACCGTGTTCTGGTTCATCATGACCGACGCCGAAGAAGCTTCGGCATAACAAAAAACGGACAGCGATCCAAAATCGTTGTCCGTTTTTCTGTTTTTCTCTTGGCCGGGCCTCAGGTGCGGGTCGTGGCTTCCATGCAGTGCTCCGAGGGGGCGTAATACTCCATCAGGGCGGTGTAGTTCTCGAAGTGGTGGCAGAACGCCGCACGGATCGCATTGTCGGGGGCGCTCCGCATCGACACGAACATCAGGATGTACTTTGCAATGAGGCTCACCGCCTCGCTCTCAAGGCCGTAGCAGAGGCCCACGGCCAGCACCGGCACCACGATCTGCTGGGCACGGATGGGGATGCTGCCCGTATCGACCCGCTTGAGGACGGCACGACTCATGGTGGACGCCGCCCAGACGGCGTGGGAGATCTTCCAGTAGTCCATGTTCTTCAGGTGGGTGAGGGTGCGCAGACGCTGGATGACCTCGCCGTCGTCGAGGATCTTGTTCTCCGTCACCTCTTCCTCCGAGCGGATGAAGGTGCACTGAATCATGTCCATCAGGGCCGCCTCGTAGTTCTCGTGGTAGTTCTCCCGGGAGATGAAATATTCCTCCATCTTGAGCATAAGCTCGTGGGTCTCTTCGTTGGTGGCAAGCCAGCTGAAATCCAGCGGCACGGGGCCGAAATCGTTCCTGCCCATCTCGTTGAGGTCGTTCAGTTCTTCTTTGTTCCGGGTGGAGGGAAGGAAGCGGTCGTTGCCGTTCCGGTGGTAGCCCCATTCCTCGGGCATCAGGCAGGGCACGATGTCGCCGCTGGAGACGATGTTGAAGATATTGCTCTCGCCCCAGCTCTCCTTCAGGGTGCCGTCGGCGTTGTGGTTGTTGTCGTAGTCCTGCTGCAAGTTGGGGTAGTCCTGCGGGCCGAGGGCCACCGGCGTGGCAAAGGTGTAGACGAAGACGTCCTCCCGCGCCAATCCGGGCAGCTCTTTGTTGAGGCGGGCGGCGAGAAGGTTCGCCACCGCAGCGCCCCGGCTATAGCCGCCCATCCAGAGCTTGACAAGGCCCAGTCCACCCGCCTTCTGGGCTGCAGCCAGATAATTTTTCAAATCGGTGAACACCTCGTTCACCGGGATGATGAAGCCGCTGTGGGCATGGCCTGCGCCGGTGTGCAGGTTGCTCACCCACTCGCCGCCATAGCCGCCGCCCCGCAGGATGAGCGCCACGATGGTGGTTCGCCTGCCATTCAGGGTAATGGTCTTGCGGGCGGTGGACCAGCCCACGAAGTCACCGGCCTTGCCCACGTCGATGTCGTAGTAACGATACTTCGCATCGCTGTAGCCCAGCTTCGTATAGGCCGCGTCGAGGCTGTTCTCGCGGCCCACATCCCCGTTGGCCCAGTATTTCGCCTCGCTGGCCCATGTATTGAACGCCGCACCCACCATGCCCAGCGTGGCCAGCGCCAGCTGGTGGTCATACTGGAGGGACGAGTGCGCAAAAAAGCTGTCGCTGTAGTAATATTCGTGCTCAATGTCCATCTGGCTCAGCTCGCTGCGGAACGACAGGCTGTATTTTCCCGACGGCACCGCGCGGCCCACCGTCTGGTTCTTCGCGGCTGCCTCGGCCCAGGGCAGAGTCAGCCCGGGCGCAAGAGCAGCACTGCAAGCCAGCGCTTTGCAGAAATCACGTCGTTTCATGTTCTTTGCCCCCCTGCTGTTATGATAAACTCCATTTTATTTGCGGTTTGCTATAGTATACCGTATTTTGCCTCCGGATACAATCGTCAATTCTACAGTTCTGCATGAAAAAAACGGACCGCAGTGCTGCGGCCCGTTCTCTCACGATTCTTGAAGAGGCTGTGCGTCCATCTGGTGGCAGAAGTCCACGATGTGATGGAACATCTGTTCGACCGCCGGGGCCATCGCCGTAGGGCGCTGGACCGCCAGACCCACCACGCGGTCTTCCTCCGGCTCGATGGGGTAAATCTTGACGGCTGCAGTGCAGCTGCGCAGCAGCATCCGGGGCATGATGGAGATGCCAAGGCCCGCTTCCACCATCGCAATGTTGGACTGGTCATCGATGACATGGCAGCGGCGCTCTGTAGAGATGGAATATTTCTTGAGGAACTGGCGCATCTCGGCGTCGGTGGCGTCGCACTGGACGACGAAGCTCTGGCCGTTCATCAGCTCGGGGGTCATGATGCCGTTTGGCGGCTCGGGCCAGTCCTGCGGCACGATGCAGAGCAGCGGCTCCCGGAACAGCTCCGTCAGGTTGAACTCCTCCCGGCAGGTGGCGGACAGGAAAGCCAGATCCACCTGACCGGTGCGCAGCCACTCCTTCACATCATCGTAGGTGCCCTGATAGACCTCCACCTCGATCTGAGGGAAGCTGGCCATAAAACTCTTGAGGATCTGGGGCAGCAGACCGGCGCAGACCGAGTTGAACGCCCCCAGCTTCACCTTGCCCTTTTCCAGACCGTTGAGGCGGGCGATGCTCTGCTGCAGGGCTTCGTCGCTGTTGAGCACCGCCCGGATGGACGGGTAGAGCGAGGCGCCGTAGCTGGTCATGGTCACGCCGTTTTTGCCGCGGTTAAATAAGGTAAAGCCCAGTTCTGCCTCCATCACCGCGATGGCGTGGCTGATGGCAGAGGGGGTCAGGTGCAGCTGCTGGGCCGCCTTGTTAAAGCTGCCCTGCCGCGCAACTGCATCGAAAATCTCGTAGGAAAACAGCGTCATGCCCCAAGCCTCCTTCCGTTTTTCAGTTCGGAGACGCCCGTTCTTCTGTGAATCTTTTTCACCTTGTAGATGCTATGCATCAATTTTCTTTTTGAGTGTACTATCCTATCTCCGCTTTGTCAAGCGTCCGGACCTCAATTTTGGACGTTGGCCTAAATTTCTGCTCTTAAAACGCCATTTATCGGGTATATTTGCGCCCTTTCGGGGCGGTTCTCGGTCATTTTCCACAAATTTTCCGAGCGGAAACTTCTCGGCTTCCGAAATTTCATCGTTCTCTTAGGGCCGTTTGAAAAACGCTCGGGACTCCTTCGACCACCTCCTGCGCAACCGGCGGCTGAACACCATCATCTCTCCTGCCATCATGGGCCTCGGCAGGGAGCTTATGGCGCTGGTACGCAACCTTTGGACTCTGATTCTGGTCCTTGCCATCATCATCGTCGGCAACATCTCGGCGACCTTTGCGGGCGCTTTCGTCATCCTGCTGAACTATTTTGTCGATCACTTCAGGAAGAGCGACCTGAAAGACCTCATCGTCCGCTCCGCAGAGCCGGTGCTTCTGGGCAAAATGTGCAGTTCATCCTGAATGTGGCCTTGGGCGAAAAAAAGAATGTCGTAGCTGCCTTTGCTGGTGACTTAGAGGAGGCCCATGCTGCGGGCGTCGCCTTTATCCGTGAGCAGTCTCAGTGCCCCATCGTAAAAGGCGACATTGTCGTCATCTCCAACGGCGGCTACCCGCTGGACCAGAACCTCTATCAGTCTCCCAAGGCCGTCGCCACAGCCGAAGCCTGCTGTGCGGAGAGCGGCGTCATCATCATGTGCTGCTCCTGCATCGACGGCATGGGCGGTACCAATTTCGAAAAGCTCATCACCTTAGGCACCCCGGAGGAGATCGAGGCTTATTTCTCGCAGATCCCCCCCCAGACAAGACCATCCCGGAACCGTGGTGTCCCCAGATTTATGCCCGCATCCTGAAAAAGCACAAGGTGATTTTAGTCACGACCTATCTGGACCACGAGCCAGAGATCCTGACCGGCATGGCCGCCACCGGTGCACAGTTTATGATGTTCTCTACCGGCCGCGGCGCGCCGCAGGGCTTTCCTACCATGCCCGTCCTGAAGGTGTGCGGCAACCCCAACACCTACGAGCGGATGTCGCACGATATGGACATCAACGCCGGCCGTATCATCACCGGCGAAAAGAGCATCGAGGAGGTAGGCGAGGAGGCCTTTTCCGCCATTCTCGACCTGCTCTCCGGCAAGCAGACCAAAAATGAGACCCTCGGCTATCACAGTTCCATCGATATTTACACTCTTGGCCCGGTCATCTGATCCACAACCGCCCAAGAGATCTCCTCCTATTTCTCCTGTTCGGGCATACACCCGAAAGCAGCGGGGCCGCTGCAAAATGATAAATACCCCCAATACTGGACACTCGGTATTGGGGGTATTTACTACAGAAATTTTCAGATTTGTCACATTTTCCAGCCCATTTTCAGCATATAAAAATAGAAAAGCCCACGATTTGCGCCACATTTTCAACGGCTAATCGTAGGTTTTTCTTTGGTGCGCTCGAGGGAACTCGAATCCCTGGCCCTCTGATTAAAAGAATCCAAGGCGCATCATTCGTCAAATTTCAAAAGTTTGAAGAAACGTTATTTTTATCGCATCATCGCAAAACACGCCTTTGCACACACCGCATTGTTTGCATACAGTGTAATACTTTGCAACCGTTATCCAGCTATTCAGGTGTGCAAAAAGTGTGCAAAAATGTGCAGACGGGCAAAACAAAGCCCAATGGACAAATCAATCACCGGTTTTATGGCAGGGTTTAGGACATCCGAACAGACACCATTTGATATAGAAATGAGGTTC
>OHUU01000666.1_pt1 | contig 10582 bp, 9 predicted proteins | sample 1579271 | NCBI WGS metagenome assembly OHUU01 (sample SAMEA3882556, study PRJEB24775) | human gut metagenome | biome: human-associated habitat; feature: intestine environment; material: feces | place: Netherlands | collected 2009/2010 | reverse complement strand
GATGCGTTCGTAATCGCCCAGTGGGTGGATTGCTTTGGAAAGGTTGGAAGTAGAGTTCAGCACGATGTAGTCCTGCCCGTCAAGTTCGGGGCGGTCGGGACACCTTTCCAGCCGCAGGGTGAGGAAGGAGAGGTAGTCCATGAAGCCCTCGAAGATATAGCAGGTCTCCTTCGTCTGTTCCTGCCGTATGTGGGTGATGTCCTTCGGTGCTATGCACCCCTTGAAGAATTTGTTGCGTATCTCGTAGCCTCCCGAACGGTTGGGAAAACCGACGGCAAAGTAGGGCTTGCCGTCGGTTTGATAGCGCACCTCGTAACATTCTCTTTTTGCCAGTTCAGTATTTATCCCCCTCTGCCGCAGATAGGACAATAGGGCGGGGGAAGAAAGCGGCGCCACCTCCAACTGTCGGAAGCTCGGTTTGGAGAAAGGTTGCCCGCCAAAAGAGAAGGAGACCGGGCGCACGTTTGGTGCCTGCTCCGCTATCCTTTCCAAGAGGTAGGGCAGGCTGTCTGATGCGTAGAGCTCCTGCGCCAGTGCGATGATGTTCCCGCCCCTGCCCGCGCCAAAGTCATACCATAGGTTGCGTTCGGTATTCACCTTGAAGGACGGTTCGCACTCGTCCCTGAAAGGTGACTTGTACCATAGGCTGCCGCCCTGCTGTCTTGCCGGGCTGTAGCCAAGACTGTGCAGATATTCCTCAATGCGTATCCGCTTCGCTTCATTCGTATTCATGTGGGTTTCTGTTTAAGTGGATATTGTTTTTTTGTTTTCGCCCGTGCCTTTTGCATGTTGCGGGCTGCATCCGCTTTACTTTATTTCGCTATATATATGCACCCTGACTAAAGTAAAGCGGTTTCCGGGCTGTCATGCCCGTGCTGTTTTTCCTGTCAGGCGGTGTGAACATCTTTTTTTTGTTTTCGCCCGTACCTCTCTATATGTTACGGGCTATATCCACTTTACTTTATTTCCGTATATATATGGTACGGGACTAAAGTAAAGTGGTTCCCATGCCATACCGCTAATAGTGGAAATCGGGCTTGAAGGTGTATTTCCTGCCGTTCTCCTGCACTATCATCCGTTTGTTCTTCAATAGGGTAATGAGGTCTGTCACCCTGTTTCCGCCAAGTATGACGTCCACAGTGGCGTAGGTTTCCCTCAATACTCCCGCAAGTTCCTTGTAGCCGTATTCGTTTTTCAGGGTGAATGCGGCTTCCAGTGCGATGCGGTGCTGCTGCTCGGTGATGTCCTTGTAGGGGTCGAATTTCCTCCTCCCTTTGCCCGGCTCCTTCTCCTTGAACCGGTAGCCGTCCAGCAGTTCGGGCAGTGCCTCCTCATTGATACGGAATGCGAACGGCTCGAAGTCCACCGCCCTGATGTGTGCGGTTTTGACCGTGCTTATGTCGGGGTTATTCTCGTCCTTCTCCACTTGCAGCACGGTTTCCGCCTTGTTGCTTAGCTCGGTTCCGATGTGCCCCCTTGCGTTCTCGTCCCCCTTGTTCTGGTGCAGGACAGTATGGATGTGGATGTCCCTTTCCCCCGTCCATGTCATCAGATAGGAGATTACCGTTGTGGACTCACCGGGGTTGTTGATATCGTGCACCATGTCCCGTATTCCGTCAATGACTACCAGCCCGATATTCTCGGTGCGGTAGATTGCCTCCCTCACGATTGCTATGCGCTCTTCGGGCGTGTACTTCCTTAGGACGAGGAATTCAAGGTCTTCATGGTTTCTGTCTGCGGGCAGTCCCGCCATGCGCAATATCCGCTTTGCCACCTTTGCGCAGTGGTAGGTGCTTTGCTCGGTGTCCACATAGAGTATTTTCCGCTTGTTTTCGGGCAGTTCAGCCGTGTAGCTTAGTACCGTCCCGTTTTTCAGCGCAGCCGCCACGATTGCGGAGACGTTGAACGTCTTCTTGCTCTTGGCTTTCCCGATTGACGCGCTGAAATTCCCCAGCGTGCCGATGACGGAACCCCGCACTTTCAGGATTTCGGGTGCCTTCTCGTAGTCTTCCGAAAGGTCGAGCCGTGAGGCTTGCCATAGGATTACCGCCTCTTCGGGCGTGATGTTTCTTTCCTTGTTGTCCATACCGCACCTCCCTATCTGCGTCCCCCGCTTTTGCGTCCTGCCAGTTCAAGCGCCATGTCCGCATCGACGATGATTTTGCGTCCTATCTGCGTAATGGCTCTGTCTATCCTCCCGCTTTTTTTGATGCGGTTTGCTGTGGGTATGCTGCACCCGAACAGCCGGGCTATGCCGCCTATCCCGTACACGTACTTCTTTTCCTTGTCGGCTGCGGGTTGGGTTGGCTTCGTTTCGCTTCCCTGTAAGGCGTGCCGGTTCAGGAATATGAACTCTTCACCCGTCATCTGCCATACGGGCTTTGATAAAAGGTCTCTAATTTCCATATCAGAATGAAATTAACGTTTGTACTGCAAGCCCTGCGCATGGGCTTTTTACCTCGTTCGAACAGTGCAAAGTTAGTTCCGGGTACGGGTGGTAAGGATGTGGATAGCGTGATTGTGGTGTCACGCTATCTCACTAAATATCAGAAGATAATAAAGGGTGGTGGAAATTATTTTGAGTGGTAAAAGTGGTCGTGTCGTGGAATGTCGTTGCATATCACCGACTATCGGAATATTGACCGCATTTCCCTTGCGAATTCCTGATTGCTGTCACTGGCTAAATCGGTACGGGGAACGGGTGCCTTGTATTTGGACTTGTAGTATGCATCGTCTATTCCCAGCAGGTTCATGATATCCTCTTTCCATTTCTCTCTGTCCGGCTTGGGCAGCGTTTCACCCATAAGGAAAATGAGATAGCATACACGGGCTTTCTCCCTCGGTCTTATTTTCAGTCTGCCTTCGCACGGTTGCAGGTTCATGCTGGCGTAGAAGTCCAGTTCTGAAACGGCTTCGAACTGCTCGCCGTTGCATCTTTCGTAAACGGCTGACAAGAGTTTCATGGGGAAGTAGGCGGGTTGGCTTGTCGGTGTGGTGGCGACTTCCTTTTCCTCTCCCTCCTTTTTCTTTTGGTCGGTCAGGTATTTTTCAAGGATTGCCAATAGTGAGCCGCCCAGTCTGCAAATGTCCCCGCAACGGTTTTTCAGGCATTGCAGGGCTTCCCGCCTTGCCTGCTCCTTCTGTTTGTACAGTTCATCCAGTTTGGCTTTTTCCTTGTCGTATTCCCGCTTGCACCGTTCGTACCTTCTTTCCAGCAGTTCCTCTTCCTGACGGTCATGCTCCCTGAAGCCTACCGCTTCCAAAGAGCCGTTGGCTTCCATGAGTTCCCGGTAATATCCGTTTGTGACTTTCATCTGTCTGTCGATGTCCCAGTCAAAACGGCTTTCATGCCGTCGGCAGACGTATTCGGTATCGAGACGGTCGAAAAACTCCCTGCAGGCGTTGTAAGTCGAGATGTTGCTTTCAATCTCACGTTTCAGGCTGTTCAGCAATATGGAGAAGTGTGCGGCGTCCATTTCAAGCATGAGGCTGATGAGTGCGGTTTCAAATGTCTGCGTGTCCCCGTACTCTCCGTAAAAGCCGGAAATGAATTGCTGCTTCTCAAAAGAGAAACTGCCGCCGGACATTATTTCGGTATATATCTTGTTGAGTTTCCCGTAGTGGGGTATCATTGATGTTATTCTTTCGTCCATAGTTATATCAGATTAAATTTAGTCATAGCGTTGATTTTGATTTCATCCGCTATATCAATATAGGGCTTCATCGCTTTGTAATCGCTGTGTCCCGTCCATTTCATTACTACTTGTACTGGAATGCCAAGTGCCAAAGCATTACAGATAAATGTTCGTCTTCCGGTGTGAGTACTTAATAATGCGTATTTAGGTGTAACTTCGTCTATTCGTTCATTTCCTCTATAATATGTTTCTCGTATTGGTTCATCTATTTCTGCCAGTTGTCCCAGTTCTTTTAAAAATTCGTTCATCCTTTGATTGCTTACAACTGGCAATGCCCTGTCATTAGGGAACGGCACACCTTTGTACTTTTCGAGTATTGCCTTGCTGTGGTCATTTAATTCAATAATAAGACTGTCTGCCGTCTTTATGGTAATAACTTCGATATGACCGTTTTTAACATCACTACGTTTCAAATTATACACATCGGAGTGACGTAATCCGGTGAAACAGCAAAATAGCAATACATCCCTTACTCTTTCAAGGTATTTCTTTGTTGGTGGTATTGGGCAGGTTCTTAGTTTATTTATTTCATTTTGGGTGAGGAATATCACTTTTTTGGGTGCACTCTTCATTTTAGGCGTGAATTTATCATAAGCCATGTTTTGGTGATACCCTTTTCGATTACTCCAACGTAAGAACCATTTTACGAATTTGATTTGTTTGGCAATGGAAGTGTTGCGCATGTTTTTTTCTGTACGCAAGAATTCTATATAGTCATTGAAATGTTTTTCCGTCCAACTGTCAAACGTAGTATTAGGGTCAAATGTATAAATGTGTTTTTTGACTGTTGCAAACTTTTTGAGGGTTGAGGAAGACCAGTCATTTTGTTTGCTACATTCTGCTACAAATTCATTGAAAACTTTCATGAAGTCTAATTCAACCTTTTGCTTTTCCTCATGGTTTTCTTTCTTTTCCCCTTTTGTCTTTAGGTTGAACGCTTCCTTAATTTGTGCAGGGGTGGGTATTACATCTTGCACCTCGAATTCTTTGAACACATTCTGTATTTCGGTGTATTGCCGTAATAGTTCGGCGTTGATTTCGGATGCACTTTGCTTTAGCTTGTTGGTACAACCGTTTCTAACCCGTTGCTTGTCTGTGTCCCATTTTTCTACATCGATTCTATATCCCGTAGTAAATTCGATACGCTGACTGGCAAAGATAACACGCATACGGATTGGCACATTCTTTGTGACTGGAATACCGTCTTTTTTGCGGCTTTCCGGTGCGAAAATGATATTTCTTTTAATATTCATAATTGGGTGTGTTTGAAAATGACACCCAAAAATACACCCGAAAAATGAGATATACAATGATATTAAGAGATATTTAGATTAATGAAAGAAAGAGATAAATAACTGATTACATGATATTTGATATCCTGTGAAATTTTATAAAAAGGTTCGAGAGACACCCTCCAGCTCCACGGAAATAGTAAAAAGAAGTTTGTAAGTCCTTGAATTCCAGTAATTCAGGGGCTTTTTCTTTTCTTCTACTCCCCCTACCTTTTATATTCATTTAGAAAACAGTTGTAGTAAATGTGCTACAATTCAAAATTAATATCTACTTTTGTCTGTTCAAAAACCAATAACTATTAGAAGTGGGGGCAACACTTTAAATTCTGCAACAGATTTATGAAAATTCACGAAGGAAAATGTACAGAGAAGATTTTGAAAGAACGTGAACGGATTGGTAACCGGTTAGCCATTCTTCGCAAGAAGAGAAATATGACCCAAGAGGAATTGGCTAATCTTTGTGGCGTTAATCGTGTTAATATAGCCAAGATAGAGAAAGGGGCTTATAATGTGAGCATTGATATACTATCTAAGGTAACATCCGCTCTTGGTTTTGTGATAGATATAAAAGTGGATAGCTCTGTTTGTCCGACTCATTTCTCTCAACGTAAACCTGTAAAGCTGGTAATAGGGGAAGATTATTATGTCAGTTTTGGCAATAACGAAGCCCATAGATGTAAGCTGGTGGATATTCCGGAGATGTACCAAGGTCAAAGAATTAAAATCGAAACTCCGACCCCGAGAGGGTCTATCACCCACATATTATTTGCCGATGAAATAGGAACGACACCTGACGAGGCTGTAATGAACCAAGTAACGATGTAAAAACATTAAAAGGGAGGAAGTGCAAGTTCCCCTTTTATTGAAATCACCTTCGCTACAACCATCTGCAGCGAGGGTGATTTTTTAGTTTATGAGGGTTTCTACACACCCTCTTTCATCAGGGCTATTCAGAAATTTAATGGTTTCTTCTGAATATATAATCTTAAATTGATGGTTCGGAATCAATTCTAAAGCTGGGAAATCAGTAGTGATTAACAGTTTTAGTCCCTTTCTTTAATATGTAAAAGCAACTTGTACAAAAGAAGTTTCTTATGTACGGGATAGCAGCAATAACTCCGTTGAGCCTTCGTGGGGACAAGCCGAATTTGATTTTATAATGTGGGTTTATAAGGTACAGTCTCCGGTCAATGATTTGATAGTTGGCTTGCCGGGCGATGCGATTGAACAGTTCGATGGTGCATCCGGTGCTCTTTATATCCAGTAGCTCCATGATTACGCGTTCCTGCTCACCGCATAGTCTTAATATCCATCTGTATAAAGTGCGGGGAAGGAGGTGGAGAAAAGGGAAATGTGAAACAATGTGGCTGTGTGCTATCTGCTGGTGGCCTCCGAATGGCATTTGCCAGGCGGGAAACCCTACAAATACAGCTCCGTCGGCAGACAAATGTTCTTGTAGGCCGGAGAAGAACCGTTCTTTGTCTCTGATATGCTCTATCACATCGTGTAGAAGAATCAGGGGAAAATTCGTAGCCTTGTCCTTGAGCTGGAAAATGTCGGTGGCAATGAACTGTCCCTGCTGATGCCTTTGGGCGAAGAAGGTTCTGGCTTGTTCTATTCGCGTGGCATCAATGTCTACGCCCATCACCCGGCAACCGGCTTCGGCAAAGGGGAGCAGATTGCCTCCCTCTCCACAGCCCACTTCCAGCACTTTATCGGGGATGTGTCCGATGACTTCCTTTATGTAGGGGATATAATAGTTCTTGCTGGTCTGTGACTGTTCATCAAAGTAGCTTTCCCGGTCGGTATGTCGTTTCTGCATGTTCTTTGTTCCTTCTTGAGTTTGATTATCCATATAAATAGATAATCAGTCGGGTAAAAGACTGCGTGGCGCATCGTTTTTTTACCAGGAAATGCGGAGGCCTACCGGGAGGGTGAATATGAACGGGTGTTCCTTTCGGATGGTGCGCAGTTGGCTGCCGTCGGGGATATAATAGTTTACAGTCGGCTCCAGATAGATGCCTGCCTGGGGTGTGAGGCGATATTGTATGCCTATACTTGTGTTGACCGACCACTGCCAGGGAGCACTTACCGGCTGGCTGTCGAGCTTGTGTGGAATACTGTCTGTGACATGGAAGCTTTGGAGTGTCCCTTTTATGGGGATATCCACCTGCATGCCTGCCGTGGCATAACCGGAGAAACGTTTGTAATGCCAGAAACAGTAGGAAAGCCGGAGAGGAATGCCGATATAATGCAACTTCTGGTTGTCTTGAATGCGGAATGCTTCGCCGGTAGTGAACTCCGACCTGAGAAGCGTATATTGCAATCCGGTTTCCAGACTCCAACGCTCATTCAATTTCTTGCTGAGAGAGAGTCCCACAACGATGGGGGCATGATGTTGCTGGTTCTCAACAATCCTGCCGCTGTTATTCTGGGCAATCTGCATGAGTCCGATGGAATCTTTTCCCAGAGTACCCTGCTGATAGCGGGTGTGCAGATAAGAATAATACTCTTCCCACGTGCTGACTTGTTGAGGGAAGTCACTTGAAATGCCGTCGGTATGTGGAGTGGCAATCAGCTTATATAAGTTCTGTGCCAGTTGCGGTCCGAGTGAACCTGCCAGCATCAACTTCCATTTTCCGGATTTCTTCTTGCGGGTTGGCGGCATCAGGGAAGGGGAGAAGACGAAAGCCATCTGTCGGTTGGTGATGGTCTGTCCGGTGAATGGAGAAGGTATGGGATATTTGTGGATACTATCTTTCATTGTGGGTATGGCAAGGGGCCATTCTGTGGAAACTGGAACGGGAGGGATGATTCGTTCCCTTTTGTTCAGATTTTCTTTGGTATAGCATTGTTCGTCGGTTCGGGGAGTATCGGTTTTCTTTGTTTGTTGCGTACTCCCGGCTTGCCTGGAAGAAACTTTGGACAAACGGTTTTCCCTGATACTCTTTTTCTCTCTGTACAGATAGTCATACAGCGTTGGAAAGAGAAGCAATACTGTCAAAACAATGAATACACGGTATCCTGCCAGCATCTTTTTAAGTAAAATTTTCGCCCGGAACAATTGGGAGGAAGAGGAGTGTGGCGCTATACCCAGTAAATCTCCGATTTCTTTGTGGGACAATCCTTCCAGTACTGCCAGTTTAAATACCTTGCAGTAGCCCTCCGGAAGGCTCTCCACTATATCCAGCATCTTATCGTACGAAATGAAATCCGGACAAAAAGGATTTTCAGCAGGCTCTTCCTCTTCCGGAATATCTGTCAATGGGATGGTGGGGTTGGCATTGGCATGGTTGAGGTATTGCAGTGCCAGGTTTCTCATAATCTTTTTCATCCAGTATTCCAGTTTCTCCGGGTTGCGCAGCGAATGAATGGAAGTGAATATGATGACAAAACCGTCGTGAAGAAGATCTTGGGCTATCGTTGGGTCGGGAATATAGCGTAGGCATACTTTCAGCATTTTCTCTGAATAGTTTTCGTAGAGCAGGCTCAAGGCCTGCCCGTTTCCCTTCTGGCATAAAGTGACAAGAGCTTTTGTATCCATGTGTTTGTCTCAATGTTATTTCTTAAGGATAGAGAAGAACATGAATGACTGCATGGATTTTTATTTTTTAACTAAGCCTCCCGGTTGACTTCTGCTGCACAGTCCGGACAAATGCCTTTCAGTACATAGTTGATGCTGTTCAGTGTAAATCCTTGAGGCAGCTTCACCACCGGAGTGGGAATGTTGGTGAAGCAGAAGGTTTTGTTGCATTTCTCGCAATGGAAATGGGTGTGCAGGTCGCTTACGTCGCAAGAGCAACTGTCGCTGCACACGGCATACTTGAAGGAACCCGTCCCGTCATCTATACTGTGTATCAGATGATGGGAGAGGAATAGGGTAAGGGTACGGAAGATGGTGGATTTGTCCACCGTATCCAGCATGGTTTCAAGGTCGAGCAATGAGACGGAACGGCCTGCCTGCATCATGGTGCGCAATACCAGGATGCGGATGGCAGTGGGCTGTATGTCCCTTTTGGCCAATAGGTCCAAATATTTCTTTTCTTCCATTTTTTCTATTTAATAAGTTTTTGTATGCGTATGGCGTTCACTATCGCAATGAGGGCGACGCCTACGTCGGCAAAGACAGCTTCCCAAAGTGTAGCGATTCCACCGGCACCGAGGATGAGGACAAGCAGCTTCACTCCGAAAGCCAGCGAGATGTTCTGCCAGACAATCCGGCGGGTTTGCCTGCCCGCATGAATGGCGGTGGCCACTCTCGAAGGCTGGTCTGTCTGTATCACTACATCGGCGGTTTCGATGGCGGCATCGCTGCCAAGTCCGCCCATGGCGATGCCCACATGACTAAGGGCAAGAACCGGGGCATCATTGATGCCGTCGCCCACAAAGGCTATTCGGTTGGCAGGGTTGCTGCGGAGTGCCTCGATGTGCTTCACCTTTCCGTCCGGCAGCAGGTCTCCGTATGCCTGGGTGATGCCTAGCTTTTCTGCAAAGTTAGTAACAATGGCTTGTTTGTCTCCCGATAATATCTGAATATTATTGATATTTAAAGCTTTTAATTCTTTGACGGCGTTGACGGCATCTTCCTTCAATGTGTCTGATAGCAACAGATAACCGGCATATTTTGTTCCGATGGCGCAGGCCACAATCGTATCGACAATTGATGACAATTCATCGGGATATTCTATCCCGAACTTAGTCAGCAGGCGGGTGTTGCCCACCAGGACACGCGTTCCATCCATAGTGGCTTGCAGTCCGTGGCCGGCAATCTCCGTAACGTCCGTTGTGGCAATCAACTCTATATCCCTTTGTTTGGCATAGCTTATGATGGCTTTGGCTATGGGGTGCGTACTGTTTCGCTCTGCCGAGGCGGCAAGCTGTATCAACTTCTCTTCCGTAACTCCCGGTTGTGCCTGGCAGGATTGTACATCGAAGGTGCCTTTGGTCAGCGTACCCGTCTTGTCGAATACCACCGTGTTGACTTGGGTGATGGCATCAAGGTAGTTGCCACCTTTGAAGAGGACACCCAGGCGGGAGGCGGCGCCGATTCCTCCGAAGTAGCCTAACGGAATGCTTACGACGAGGGCGCACGGGCAGGAGATAACCAGAAAGACCAATGCCCTGTATAGCCAGTCATTGAAGATGAACGAGAATTGTGCATCTGCCAGCGAATAGAGGAAGGGGAGCAGTACAATCAATGCCGCCAGTCCGGTGACGGCGGGCGTATAGATACGGGCAAACTTACGGATGAAAAGTTCTGCCGGCGCTTTGCGCTCGGAGGCATTCTGCACCAGTTCCAATATACGGGAAAGAGCACTTTTCTCGAAGGGTTTGGTGACTTGGATGCGTACGACTTTGTCGGTCGCAATCATTCCGGCAAGCACTTCCCCGCCCTGGCGGATGTTGCGGGGAACACTTTCTCCCGTCAGTGCGGAGGTGTTGAAGGCGGCAACTTCGTCCAGCATCGTTCCGTCCAGGGGGACGCGCTCTCCGGCTTTTACTTCGATGGTTTCGCCTACCTGCACACGTTGGGGAGCTTCGACAAGTGTACTGCCGTTTCTGATGACCGTTGCCGTTTCGGGACGTACGTCGAGC
>OHUU01000665.1_pt1 | contig 10598 bp, 8 predicted proteins | sample 1579271 | NCBI WGS metagenome assembly OHUU01 (sample SAMEA3882556, study PRJEB24775) | human gut metagenome | biome: human-associated habitat; feature: intestine environment; material: feces | place: Netherlands | collected 2009/2010 | reverse complement strand
CGGGCCATTCCATCGCCCGCCCTATTGCCTGCGGCAACAGGGTCCCACCCCAGCGGACGGTCTTCGGAGAAACTTCTGCCGCAGGCAAACGGCATATCAAAAAGACATCCAAGCAAATTTGCTTTTTACAAATCGTAACGAAATAACGAAACAAAAGGGAGAAAGGAAATGGCAGAGGAAATCATTACCAGCACCAACGCAGATACTGCGACGGACCATGAATACAACGCCAGCGAGATCCAGGTCCTGAAAGGTCTGGAGGCTGTGCGCAAGCGCCCCGGTATGTATATCGGCTCTACCGGCGAGCGGGGTCTGCACCATCTGGTGTACGAGATCGTGGACAACGCCATCGACGAGGCTCTGGCCGGTTACTGTGACCATATCGAGGTCAAGATCTTAAAGGGCGACATCATTCAGGTCACGGACAATGGCCGCGGCATCCCCGTGGATATTCAGGCAGACACCGGCCTGCCTGCCGTCACCGTCGTCTACACCATCCTCCACGCCGGCGGCAAGTTCGGCGGCGAGAACTCCGGCTACAAGGTGGCCGGCGGCCTGCACGGCGTGGGTGCATCCGTTGTCAACGCCTGCTCCGAGTGGCTCACCGTCAACGTGCGCCGGGACGGCCATGAGTACGAGCAGACCTTCCGCCGCGGCGACCCGGATGGGCCGCTGAAGTGCATCGGCACGGTGGACCCCAGCGTCACCGGCACCCGCGTCACCTTCAAGCCCGACCCTGAAATGTTCAAGGACACCACCGTCTACAACTTTGAGACGCTGGAAAAGCGGCTGCGGGAGGAGAGCTTCCTGAACGCCGGTGTGAAGATCACCCTGACCGATGAGCGTGAGCTTTACACCCCCGTCCTCGAGGACGGCAAGGAGGGCGAGCCGACCTACCGCACCGAGGTCATGTGCTACGAGGGCGGCATCAAGAGCTTCGTCACCTATCTGGGCGAGAAGCGGGACCTCGAGGTGCTCCACCCCAATGTCATCTACCTCAAGGGCCAGACCGACCGGGGCATGGCTGAGATCGCTCTGCAGTATAATTCCAGCTACAACGAGCTGCTGCTGAGCTTTGCCAACAACGTCAACACCCCGGACGGCGGCACCCACGAAGAGGGCTTCCGCAGCAGCCTCACCCGCGTCTTCAACGACTATGGCCGCAGCCACGGCCTGCTGAAGGAGAAGGACGAGAACCTGTCCGGTGCAGACGTCCGGGAGGGCCTCATCTGTGTTATCTCCGTCAAGCTGCAGGAGGCTGAGTTCGAGGGCCAGACCAAGGCAAAGCTGGGCAACACCGAAATCCGCACCCTCGTGTCCAACATGGTCTACTCCAAGCTGATGGAGTTCTTCGAGGAGAACCCGGGCGTCGCCAAGGCCATCTTCGAGAAGGCCACGCAGGCCGCCCGTGCCCGCGCTGCCGCCAAGAAGGCCCGTGAGCTGGTGCGCCGCAAGAGCGCGCTGGAGACCAGCCGGATGCCCGGCAAGCTGGCCGACTGCCGCGAGAAAGACCCCAGCCGCACTGAGATCTTCATCGTCGAGGGCGATTCTGCAGGCGGCTCGGCCAAGATGGGCCGTGACTCGGCCATTCAGGCCATCCTCCCCCTGTGGGGCAAGATGCTCAACGTCGAAAAGGCCCGCGCCGACCGCATCTACGGCAACGACAAGCTGATGCCGGTCGTTCTGGCGCTGGGCTGCGGCATCGGCGACGAGTTCGATATTTCCAAACTGCGGTATGACAAGGTCTTCATCATGGCCGATGCCGATGTCGATGGCTCTCACATCTGCACCCTGATGCTCACCTTCTTCTTCCGCTATATGCGCCCCCTCATCGAGCAGGGCCATGTCTATGTGGCACAGCCCCCGCTGTTCAAGGTGCAGAAGGGAAATACCATCAAATACGCCTACAACGACGCCGAAATGGCCCTTCTGTCGCAGGAGATGCCCGGCGCGAAGATCAACCGCTATAAGGGCCTTGGTGAGATGAACCCGGAGCAGCTCTGGGAGACCACCATGAACCCGGATAACCGCGTCATCGTCCGCATCACCATCGAGGATGCCGAGAAGGCAGACGAGGCCTTCACCATCCTGATGGGCGATCAGGTGGAGCCGCGCCGCCGCTTTATCGAGACCAACGCCCAGTACGCAAAGCTGGACGTGTAATTGGAGGAAACAATGGAAGAAGATTATGTGATGATACCGGGCAGCGGAACCAAAAAGATCATCCGCGATGTGAAAAAGGAGATCGAGACCGCATTCCTGGACTACTCCATGTCGGTCATCGTGTCCCGCGCCCTGCCCGATGTGCGCGACGGTTTGAAGCCTGTTCACCGCCGCATTCTGTACACCATGCACGAGCGCGGCAACGACCCCAGCCATCCCTACCGCAAATCCGCCGACACCGTTGGTGCGGTGCTGGGCTCCTACCATCCCCACGGCGACGCATCGGTCTACGATGCCATGGTCCGTCTGGCACAGGATTTCTCCCTGCGCTACCCGCTGGTGGATGGTCAGGGTAACTTTGGTTCTGTGGACGGCGACCCCCCGGCTGCTTACCGTTACACCGAGGCCCGCATGAGCCGCATGGCGGTGGAGATGCTGACCGATATCGAGAAGGACACCATCGACTGGGACCCCAACTTTGACGAGACCAAGAAGGAGCCCAGCGTGCTGCCCTGCCGCTTCCCCAACCTGCTGGTCAACGGCAGTCAGGGCATCGCGGTCGGCATGGCCACCAACATCCCGCCCCACAACCTGAGCGAGGTCATTGACGGCTGCATCGCCTATATCGACGATCCGGACATCGACCTGCCCGGCCTGATGGAATACATCAAGGGCCCGGACTTCCCCACTGCCGGCATCATCATGGGCCGCAGCGGCATCCGCGCCGCCTACGCCACCGGCCGGGGCAAGATCACCCTGCGGGGCCGCGCCACCATCGAGGAGACCAAGAACGGCCGTACCCAGATCATCATTACGGAGATCCCGTATATGGTCAACAAGGCCCGGCTCATCGAGAATATGGCCGATCTGGTCAAGGACAAGCGCATCGAGGGCATCACCGGCCTGAACGATGAGACCAACCGCAAGGGCATGCGCATCGTGGTGGACATCCGCAAGGACGCCAATGCACAGGTCATCCTGAACCAGCTGTACCAGTACACCCAGCTGCAGGACACCGTGGGCGTCATCATGCTGGCCATCGACCACAAGGTGCCCAAGGTCATGACCCTGAAACAGATGATCCAGAAGTACGTCGAGTTTCAGGATGAAGTCGTCCGCCGCCGCACCCAGTACGACCTGAAGAAGGCCAAGGAGCGCGCCCACATCCTCGAGGGCTTGAAAAAGGCCACTGACATCGTGGACGAGCTGATCGCCACCATCCGCGCCTGCAAGGGCGGTATGTCGGAAGCCAAGGCCGCCATCATGGAGCAGTTCGGCTTCGACGACCCGCAGGCCGACGCCATCGTGAAATTGCAGCTGGGCCGTCTGGCCGGCCTCGAGATTTTGAAGATCGAGGAAGAGCTGTCCGGCCTGCAGGCCAAGATCGAGGACTGGGAAGACATCCTCGCCCACGATGCCCGGGTGCTCGAGATCGTCAAGAACGAGCTGCTGGACATGAAGAAGCGCTTCGGCGACGAGCGCCGCACCGAGATCCAGTCCGTCACCGGCGAGGTGGACATCGAGGACCTCATCGCCGAGGAACAGTGTGTCTACACCCTCACCGAGGCCGGTTATATCAAGCGTCAGCTCAAGGCCACCTATCAGGCCCAGAAGCGCGGCGGCCGCGGCATCTCCGGCATGACCCGGAAGGAAGAAGACATCGTGCAGGAGATGTTCGTCGGTTCCACCCACGACTACGTCCTGTTCGTCACCGACAGGGGCCGCCTTTTCCGGGTCAAGGGCTACACCATCTCCGAGGGCAGCCGCACCAGCAAGGGCAGCAACATCGTCAACCTGCTGCAGCTGGCCGAAGGCGAGAAGGTCACGAATATGCTCTGCTACCCCAAGGATGAGGACAACAAGGGCGGCTTTGTCACCATGGTGACAAAGCAGGGCCTCATCAAGCGCACCCCGCTGGAGCAGTATGCAAACATCCGTAAGTCCGGCCTGATCGGCATTGCCCTGAACGAAGGGGATGCGCTGGCCTGGACAAGACTGACCTCCGGCCACGATATGCTCATCGTTGCCACCCGCAACGGTCAGGCCATCCGCTTCAACGAAGCCGATGCACGTCCCATGGGCCGCAGCGGCCACGGCGTGCGCGCCATCCGTCTGGCCGAGGGCGATGAAGTTGTGGGCGTGTGCATCTGCCGCGAGGGCGGCACGGTGCTCACCGTCACCGAGAACGGCAAGGGCCGCCGCTCCGACATCGACACCTACCGCATCACCGCACGCGGCGGCAAGGGCATCCGGAACTACGACGCCTCCAAGGACAAGGTAGCAGCGGTCAAGATCGTGGATGACATCGACGATGTGCTGCTGAGCAGTCAGGAGGGCATCATCATCCGCCTGCACGCCAATGAGATCCCCGTCCAGAGCCGCTATGGCTCCGGCGTCCGGGTCATGCGTCTGGGCGAGAACGACAAGGTCATGGTCCTTGCCCGCACGGACCACGACGATGAGGCACAGACTGAGAGCATCGAGTCTGATGCCGAGGACGAACCCACCGCCGAGCAGCTGGCGGAGATGGAAGCAGCCGATGAGGCATCGGCCGCCGAAGCTCCCGAGGCCGACGTCGGCGACGAGGAATAAATCCCGGGACAAAAACATAAGAAGACCCTGTGGGGAAGTTTCTCTTTTGCAAGAGGATGACCCCACAGGGCCTTTTTGCTTTTTTGCACGAAAAAACGGGACAAACTTTGACGGAAATGACAGGCGAAATTTTAAAATTCCATTCGATGACATGGTTTGGCATGAAACGACCTGAATGGGTCATGAAACGACCTTGATGTTGGCGGGAATTGGGGTATCATTAAAGAGAACAATTATCATCATAGGGCAGGACCACGAAAAATATTTTTTTCGTGGCGTGAGAGTGGAGTAAAATGCAGAGCAATGAGCCGTATATCGGAAGCGTCCGGTTTTTCAAAAACATCATTTTTCTGTGCTGCATCCTCGGCGTGCTCATCCCGACCGGGCTGGCGCTCCGCTGGCGGAGCCGGGCAAAGACGGCAGAGAGTCTGCTGGCCCAGAACGCCGTCGTGCTGACGAGCGAAGAGGATGAAGCCGCCAGCGAGGCCGAGGCGGCTTCGGAAGAGGCAGAGCCGGAGGCCGACAGCTCCGACGAGCAGGAGCCGCTCAGCTACCAGCTGCTCTACCCGGATTTCTATGCGCCCACCCCCCTGCCGGACATCGAGGACGCCGGCAAGACCATCTACCTCACCTTCGATGACGGCCCCTCCGACCGCACCGACGAGGTGCTGAAGATTTTGGACGAGAAGGGGGTCAAGGCCACCTTCTTCGTCATTGGCCGGGAGGATGAGACCTCCATCCAGCGCATCAAGAAGGCCGCTGCGGCAGGCCACACCATCGGGATGCACAGCTACAGCCACGACTACGAAAAGATCTATACCTCGGTGGAGGATTTCCTCGATGACTTCTATAAGCTGTTCGTCATCCTCCGGGATGAGGCAGGCGTGACCCCCGAGGTGTTCCGTTTCCCGGGCGGCAGCCTCAACAACTACAATCAGGGTGTCTACAAGGAGATCATCGCGGAGATGCTTCGCCGCGGCTTCCGCTACTACGACTGGAACCTTTCGGCAGAGGATGCGGCCAAAAAGTCGCCCTCGGCCAGCACCATCGTGGAGGGCATCACCTCCTATTCGGCCCAGAAAAAGCATGGAGTCGTGCTGATGCATGACTCCGCCCACTGCAAGACGACAGTTGAAGCATTGCCTGCACTCATCGATACGCTGCAGGAGCAGGGCTTTGATTTTGCCCCGCTGGACCGCACGGTGCGTCAGGTCAGCTTCCACTATAGATCGGCGTCAAATCAATCATGAGAGGAACGTGTTGAAGATGAGCAAGAAAGACAATTTTTCGCAGGCAGCCTATGAGATGTTCGGCATCGGCAGGGGCGGCAGCAAGCGGGAGGCCGACAAGACGGCGGAGAAGCCTGCGGAGTCCGCAGCCATGGATGTGGAAGAGGACGAGATGAGTCTGACCGTCGCGCCGACCGTCGCAGAGGTGAAGCCTCTGGAAAAGGTCCCTGAGAAGCCCAAGACCACCCTTCTGGCGGAGGGCAGCGTCTTCGAAGGCACCCTGCATACCAAGGGCGATGTGGAGATCGCAGGCGTCTTCAAGGGCGACATCTTCTCCGAGGGCAACGTCAAGCTCTTTGCCAACATCGAGGGCAACGTGCAGGGCGGCAATGTGGAGCTTGTGACCAGCAGCGTGCAGGGCGATGTCAGCGCCAAGGAGCTGCTCAAGATCGGCCCCCAGTCGGTCATCGGCGGCAACATCAAGACCAAGGATATGATCTGCTCCGGCCGCATCGTGGGCAATGTGGAGTCCAGCGGCCGTGTGACCCTGACCACCGGCAGCGCCCTCACGGGCGACCTGACCGCCTCCACCATCGCCGTCATGGAGGGCGCTCTGATGGAGGGCCGCTTCAAGATCGTAAAAAAATAAGCTGCGGTTATACTGGACAAATCGGCCCCTGATGTGATAAGCTATCGGAACAATAGAAAAGATCCTCATGGGGGAGTAGCAGGCACCGTTTTGCAGGCGGTGCAGCAAGTCAACACAATGACGGCCCGGGCGGCTGTCTGGCTTGCTTTCATTTGCGAGACTCATGTGTTTTGGTGCGAGTACCACGCCCATTCCACATGGAGTCAGTTTGTCAGAAAATGAGACCCGGAATTGGCGAAGCGCGCCGATTCCGGGTCTTTTCTCTGCCCACCAATTCCGGTCAGATCAGGAGGCATAATCATGGAATGGAGTCTTTTGTTTTTCTTCAACAGCGCCCTGCTGGGAGTGGGTCTTGCAATGGATGCGTTCTCCGTCTCGATGGCGAACGGCCTGCATGACCCCAAGATGTCCCGCCGCCGAGGCGTCCAAGTCGCAGGCACCTTCGCCGTCTTTCAGGCCGCCATGCCCATGCTGGGCTGGGTCTGCGTCCACACCATCGTGGAGCTGTTCTCCTCCTTCGAGACGCTCATCCCGTGGATCGCCCTCATCCTGCTGGGCTACATCGGCGGCAAGATGCTCCTCGAGGGCATCAAGGGCGAGGAGACCGAGGAGGCTGCCGAGCTGAGCGCAGGCGCACTCTTCATGCAGGGGGTGGCCACCAGCATCGATGCCCTGTCGGTGGGCTTCACCATCTCGGAGTACGGCTGGTTCATGGCGCTGGTCTGCTCCCTCATCATTGCGGTCGTTACCTTCTTTATCTGCGCAGCCGGTCTTTCCATCGGCAAGAAGTTCGGCACCAAGCTCTCCGGCAAGGCCTCCGTCCTCGGCGGCGTCATCCTCATCGGCATCGGTCTGGAAATTTTCATTTCGGGCATTCTGGGCTGAGTATAAAGCAAAAGCGGCGCCTGCGCGATGCAGGGCCGCTTTTTTGTTCCCCGTGGAACATCATTCAAAATAATCTGCGTATTCCTCGGTGAGCTTCGAGCCGAGGCGGCGGATGCCGCCGTAGAGATGGCGCTCTACCAGCGGTTCGAAGGCCGCAAGGTCGCACCGCTCGATGGCGTCGATGAGGTTATGGTGGTCGGCCACCACCTCGGCCAGACCGCCGGTGGTCAGGGTATCCAGCATCCGGAAGCGGCTGTAGTCGGCGTGGGCGTTCTGCAAGGTGCGCCAGAGGTACATCTTCCCCATGGCGGAGAACCACGTCTCGTGGAGGCGGGTGTCGGCCTCGTAGAGGCGGTTGAAGTCCAGCGTCTCGGCCTTGGCCAGCTCGTCGTAGGCGGCGGCGCGCTGACGGATGAGGGCGCGGTGCTCGGGGGTGCAGTGGGGCGCAAAGTCCCGCAGCACCCGGGCCTCCACCGCGATGCGCTCGTAGATCAGCTCATCCACGATGTCCCGGTTCAGCCGGGTGACGGTGGTGCCTTTGTAGGGCACGATCTTCACAAGGCCGTTTTCCTGCAGGCGCTGCAGCACCACCCGGATGAGGGAGCGGGGCGCGCCGAAGCGGGTGCAGAGCGGGTTTTCGCTCAGAGAGCAGCCGGGCCGCAGGGTCAGGTCGATGATCTCCCGCTCGAGGACGGCGTATATTTCCGAATCCGTTTTAAACTGCTGTTCCATTGTCGTTTTCCTGTCTGATGCCCCAAGCGGGCCATGTCCCGGGCACAGGGAGGCGGAAGTCCATCGCCTTGCCGGTGCCGGGGTGGATGAAGCGGAGGCGGGCGCTCTGGAGCGCGATGTCTCCCTTGACGCGGCTCCCGTATTTGCCGTCGCCCCAGAGCGGGTGGTGGCGGGAGGCGAACTGCACCCGGATCTGATGGGTGCGGCCGGTGTGGAGGGTGATGTCCGCGAGGCTGGCACTGCCGTCCGGGGCAGACGCCGCAAGGCGGTATTCCAGCACGGCCTCCTTCACGCCCTTGCGGGGGCGGCTGACCGGGAAGACCCGGCCCCTCCGGCTGTCCTTGAATAAGTAGTCGCGCAGGACGCCTCCGGCGGGGAGCGTTTCGTCCGGCCCGCCCGTGATGAGGGCGCGGTACTCCTTCCGGAAGGGCGGTGCGTCCGGCGCATCGGCGGCGGGCTCGGCCCGGCCATCCTGCACGGCATAATACTGCTGGCTCTGGGCCACCTGCCGGCTGAGGGCGGCCGCGGCCTGCGGGGTCTTGGCATAGACCATCAGCCCGGACACGCCGGTGTCCAGCCGGTGGATGACACCCACATAGGCGTCGGGCCTGCCCCAGTGCTTCCGCAGGGCAGCGGGGACGCCCTCCTCGCTGGAAAGTCCGGCGGGCTTGTCCAGCACCACGAGGGCTGCATCTTCGTAAAGGATCACAGCTTGCCCTCGTCCACCAGCGCCTTGAGCTTGAGCACCCCCGCGATGGTCTTGCCGTCCTTGATCTCGTTGCGCATGACCATCTCGTAGGCCTTTGCCAGCGGGATGCGGTCGGGCGTCAGGAACTCGTCGTCGTCCAGATGCATCTGGGTCTTGTGCAGCCCGGTGGCCGCCCACATATAAATGACCTCGGTGTCATAGCCCACGGTGGGGTAGAACTCGCCCAGCGGGGTGTAGTGGTCGGCGGTCAGGCCGCACTCTTCGCCCAGCTCCCGCTTGGCGGCCTCGAAGGGGTCTTCGCCCTTTTCCAGCTTGCCGGCGGGCAGCTCCCACAGCTCCTGCTGCATGGCATAGCGGAACTGGCGCACCATGCAGAGGGTGCCGTCCTCAAAATAGGGCACGATGCAGGCTCCGCCGTGGTGGTGGACGACCTCCCGCTGGGCGGTCTCGCCGTTTTCCAGCAGGGCGGTGTCCTTGGTCAGCGTGACCACCCGGCCCTCAAAGAGCACCTCGCTCGTGAGCGTCTTTTCGAAATGTGCAGCATCCATCGTTTTTTGTGCCTGTCCTTCCCTGCGCTCCAAGGCGCATTTTCCTATGGATAAAGTTTACGGCAGAAGCTGTACAAATGTCAATTATAAATTTAGGATTTTGTAAGAAAAACCTCATCATCACTGGATTTTAGGCAATAAAAGCCTCTTGGATGCAGGCAGGGACACATCTGTAAAAAAGAGCTAAAAATTTTCGGGAATTTTTGTTGTGTTTTGCCAGTGGGTTTGCGTTGCCTTTGCCAGCGGAATTTGCTATTATATTAGATGAGCAATAGTGCCTTCATGGGGTTCTCCGGCCCCGGGCAGGGCTATTGCCCTCGATGGGTCTGTGCTTTTGCGGAGTTCTCCGGCTCCGGCAGCGCGCAGCATCCGTCAGTTGAGCAATGCGTTTTTCAAGGAGTTCTCCGGCTCCGGCCAAAGACGTTTGCCCCGCGCAGAAGGTACCAAAATTCTGAATGGAGGAAGAAAAATGCCTAGAGCAAAGCAAACCATGGATGGCAATACCGCTGCCGCTCATGTAGCATATGCCTACACGGACGTGGCTGCTATCTACCCCATTACCCCCTCTTCTCCGATGGCTGACTCTGTGGACCAGTGGTCCGCTGCCGGCCAGAAGAACATCTTCGGCAACCAGGTCAAGGTCGTCGAGATGGAGTCTGAGGCAGGCGCTGCAGGCGCTGTGCACGGCTCTCTGGGTGCAGGTGCTGTTACCACCACCTTCACCGCTTCTCAGGGCCTGCTGCTGATGATCCCCAATATGTACAAGATCGCTGCTGAGCAGCTGCCCTGCGTGTTCGATGTTTCTGCACGTACCGTTGCTACCCAGTCCCTGAACATCTTCGGTGATCACAGCGACGTTATGGCATGCCGCCAGACCGGCTTCGCAATGCTGGTCGAGAGCAGCGTGCAGGAAGTCATGGATCTGTCCCCTGTTGCCCATCTGGCAGCCATCGAGGGCAAGGTCCCCTTCCTGAACTTCTTCGACGGCTTCCGTACTTCTCACGAGTACCAGAAGATCGAGAAGTGGGATTACGCCGACCTGAAGGAAATGTGCAACATGGAGGCTGTTGAGGAGTTCCGTGCCAAGGCTC
>OHUU01000662.1_pt1 | contig 10624 bp, 7 predicted proteins | sample 1579271 | NCBI WGS metagenome assembly OHUU01 (sample SAMEA3882556, study PRJEB24775) | human gut metagenome | biome: human-associated habitat; feature: intestine environment; material: feces | place: Netherlands | collected 2009/2010 | reverse complement strand
GTTACCATCCACCCGGTTGATACGGAAGCCCTGCAAACGTCCTTGCTCGTCCAAAAAGCAAACGCCGTCTCCGTTGTGAAAAGGCTTCACGCCTGCCACCGTAACATATCCGCCGCGCTGTTCCTTTAAAGTTCCCATCTCCTCTCCTAAAGATTTGGGCGTATCGAATGAAGTGATTTCCCCTCCCCTGCCTTGCAGGAAGTAATGCGTGAAGCCACGGCTGAAGCTCTTGTCAAGCTGCGGTTGGAAGTCGAAATGGCAAGTACCCGAAGAAGCACGGGTATATTCCTTGCGACGGGCAAAAATGGTATCGAGTTTTTTGCGATAAGCCGCCGTCACATTCTTCACGTACGACACATCCTTCAAGCGGCCTTCTATCTTCAGTGAAGTGGCTCCGGCGTCCAGCAGTTCTTCCAACACCTCACTTTGGTTGAGGTCTTTCAAAGAAAGCAGATGCTTATTACGCACAATGGTCTTGCCATCGGCATCTACCAGACTGAAGGGTAAACGGCAGAATTGCGCACATTCCCCCCGGTTGGCACTCCGTCCGAAACAAGCCTGGCTGACATAGCACTGCCCGCTATAACTGACGCAAAGAGCCCCGTGTACAAAGACTTCGAGCGGCACGTCGGGACACGCCTCATGGATACCGCGTATCTCCTGCAAAGAAAGTTCGCGTGCCAACACCACCTGACGGAAACCGGCATCGGCAAGGAAACGTACTTTCTCCGGCGTACGGTTATCCATCTGCGTACTGCCATGCAACGGAATGGGCGGCAAATTCAACCGCGTAATCCCCATATCCTGTACAATCAGTGCATCCACACCGATGCGGTACAGCTCCCAAATCATCCTCTCCGTCTCTTTCAGCTCTTCTTCTTTCAGAATGGTATTGACCGTCACATAGATACGGGCATTATACAGATGGGCATGCTCCACCAAAGCGGCAATATCCTCCAAAGAGTTGACAGCAGCCGCACGCGCACCGAACTTGGGTGCACCGATGTATACCGCATCTGCCCCATGATTCACTGCTTCTATGCCACACTCCAAATTCTTGGCAGGAGCCAGCAGCTCTATTTTACGTTGCTTTATCATCGTTTAGTTACGAGTAACTCACCCTATTTCATTAATATTATACGGCGTCTCCTGATATACAAAATAATTCAGCCAATTGGAGAACAACAGATTGGCATGGGCACGCCAACGCACCAGCACTCCTTTGTCCGGGTCATCGTCCACATAGTAGTTACGGGGTATCTCAATGGGCAGGCCCTTATTCAAGTCACGGCGATACTCTGTATCCAATGTCAGCGGGGAGTATTCCGAATGGCCGGTCACGAAGAACTCACGCCCTCCACGGGCCACCGCCATATATACACCAGCATCCTCCGACTCGGAAAGCAGCGTCAATTCCGGAACCTTCTGTATATCTTCCCGGCGCACTTCCGTGTGGCGGCTATGCGGCACATAGAACATATCATCAAATCCACGGAAAATGGGATGCAACGGTTGCAAGGTACGATGTTCAAAGATACCGAACATCTTCTTATCCAGTGCATACTTCGGCACTCCATAATGATGATAGAGCCCTGCCTGCGCCGCCCAGCAGATGTAGAGCGTAGAGGTGACATGCGTACGCGCCCAGTCGAAGATTTCAGTAATCTCATCCCAATAAGTCACCTCCTCAAAATCCATCTGCTCTACCGGAGCACCGGTGATAATCATGCCATCGTACTTTTCACCGCGCATCTTGTCGAAATCCGTATAAAATGTTTTCATGTGTTCTATCGGAGTGTTCTTGGAAGTATGGCTTTTTATCTTCATGAACGAGATTTCCACCTGAAGCGGAGTATTGGAAAGCAGACGCACCAGGTCCGTTTCCGTTGTAATCTTTAGCGGCATCAAGTTCAGAATCACGATACGCAGCGGACGGATATCCTGCTGGGTTGCCCGGGAATTGTCAATGACAAATATATTCTCCTCTTTCAGCAACTCGATAGCGGGTAGTTTATCGGGTAAATTTAAAGGCATGAGTTTATATCTATGGTTTAACTTATTATTGTCTACGATTTTAGCGTGTAAAGTTAGGCAAAAAATCAGAGTGTGATAAATAAATTATAAAAGTTTTATTGATTTATCCCTCTTCATTTAACACGTTTAATTACATTTGTACCCGAAACCTATTAAAAGTTATTAAAAAATAAGATTAAAAAGCACTGCGGCATCAAGCGTGATACTGATAATTAGCATCCAAAAGCGTAAAAGACTTTTCCATACCGGTTATAGCTCTGCTAAATCCATATTTTTAAGACAAGGTTCATTGAGTATAATTGGGAAAGCGGAAAAACCGTTGCCCCACAATAATAATACAATGAAAAAACTTATTCTTGCAAGAGGAGTCTTGGCTGCCTCTTTATTCTGCTGCATGTCCTTAGGGAATACAGCTTGTGTGAACCGGATTGACGAAGAATCAGAAGCGGAAATCGAGGAAGGGACGACACCTATCACGTTCTCTATCAAAATGGAAAAGGCCAGTACCAAGGTCACAAGCACCGCCTTTGAAAAAGGAGACAGAATGGGCTTGTTTGCAACCACTTCCTCCGGCTCCATCAAGGGAAAACGGTATATTGACAATCTGGCCCTGGAATATACGGAAGGCTCCACACTGGTTCCCAAAAAGACAGTATTCTATCCGGAAGGAGATGTGTCACTGGACTTTATCAGTTACCACCCTTACCAAACCGAAGGGGTAGCTGCCGGTACACCCGTTCTTCCCGTATCTGTGCAGATAGACCAGAGTAATGAGAAAAACCGCGCACAAAGTGACTTCTTGGTAGCTAAAGCGCAAGGAATCACCAGTAAAACCAAATCTGTAACCCTGGAGTTCCAACACAAGCTGTCCAAACTGGCAATCTCTCTGACACCCGACGCAAGCAACTCTGCCAATGATTTGCTGAAAGCCAATCCGCGTATCATCGCAACCGGGCTCAAGACCTCGGCCGATTATAATCTGGAAGACGGGACTTTCAGTAATCTTACGGGGACACAAGACATCATAGCCTCCGGCGAATGGAGCGTCAAAGACAACAAACTTACCGGCAAGGAATTCATCATCATACCCCAAACGATAAATGATGGCAAGCAATCCTTCATTATGGAGTGGAGCGGACGTATATACAGTTGTGCAATACCCGAAGTGGAAATGAGTAGCAGCACGCAATGTATCATTAACATATCAGCCATGCAGAGCAACAGCAACGTACTGAGCAGTTTTGCCGGAAAAATCAAGGAATGGAGCAGCCTCCCTCCCATCGACACCGACAATATGGAAGATTACACTGCCATACATATCTCCGCTCTCTCCTTTTCTCTTTCAAATGTGTACAGAATTTATCACGAAGGGATACCCATTGCAGAAGTCTGCAAGGAATATCTCAAATCAGCGTCATTGACTTCCAGAGCCGTTATAGCCTATCCCATAGGCGAAAATGAAAAGACCGACCTGAGCAATGGAGTCATCCTACAGCTTGCAGACCGTAAAGACACCATCTGCGGAGGAAGAATAAGCTGGAATACAGACGACTATGGATTTACCTACACTAAAGGGGAATATACCGGCATAGACAAGCTCTATATAGACAATAACCATAAGCTACTTCTGGATAAACCGGAAAACGCCATCAAAGTGAATGTGGCATGCTACACCCTTCGAGACATCAGAAAAGGAGTGTCTACCGAATACCCCATTGTCAAGATTGGAGCCCAATACTGGATGGGTAAAGAGCTCCATGCCACCACCTACCGTGACGGAGCTCCCTTGAAAAAACAGAGTGACTTGGGAACAGACAAAGCCGGATATTACAAGCCGGACAAATATGACATTTATTTTTACAATGGAGAATCCATACTGGCAGGAGAGCTGGCTCCCGAGGGCTGGAAAATTCCATCGGATGCAGACTGGGAACAGCTGAAAAACTACACCGGCAACGATGCCTCCATACTAAAAGCAGGAGAATGGCAGGCAATGGTATCCGGTGAAGTTGCCCCCGTCAACAACCATACCCGGTTCAATGCTTTCCCGGTAGGAATGTGGTACAACAAAGGACACAACAGCCCCAATAAAATGACCGCCTTTTGGAGTTGGGATCATACAAAGCATACCCTTTCGGAAAGCACCATTTATTTTCTCGGCGAAAGCGACGAGTTTGTATCAAGCACTGCCCATGTCACCGGTAAGCCCTACTATAAAGCTCTTTCCATCCGCTGTATAAAAGAATAGCCGGCAATTTCGGCATTTCTCATTTCTTTTTTGTATTTTTGTTCCCAATGTGCAAGATTTTTGCCAATCGGACAAAGATAACGAAAGAGAAATGAGAGTAATCGACCTGATAAACAGTAACGAAAAAACAGCTTTTTCCTTTGAAATATTGCCACCACTGAAAGGTACGGGCATCGAAAAGCTGTATCAAACCATAGATACGTTACGGGAATTCGACCCCAAATACATCAACATCACCACGCACCGCAGCGAGTACGTGTACAAAGACCTCGGCAACGGATTGTTCCAGCGAAACCGCCTGCGCCGCCGCCCCGGCACCGTAGCCGTAGCTGCTGCCATCCAGAACAAGTACAACATCACCATGGTGCCGCACATCCTTTGCAGCGGCTTCACCCGCGAAGAGACGGAGTACGTGCTGCTCGACCTGCAATTCCTCGGCATCACCGACCTGCTGGTGCTTCGTGGCGACAAGGCAAAGCACGAATCCTCTTTTATCCCCGTGGGCAACGGTTACCACCACGCCGTCGAACTACAAGAGCAAATCAACAACTTCAATAAAGGTATTTTTGTGGACGGCTCCGAGATGAAAGTTACCAATACCCCGTTTTCATACGGTGTGGCGTGCTATCCGGAAAAACATGAAGAAGCCCCCAACATGGATACAGACATCTACTGGCTAAAGAAGAAAATGGAAATGGGTGCAGAGTATGCCGTGACCCAGCTCTTCTACGACAACCGGAAATATTTCGACTTCGTGGAACGTGCCCGTCAAGCCGGTGTCACCATCCCGATTATCCCGGGCATCAAGCCCTTCAAGAAGTTGTCACAACTCAGCATGATACCCAAGACGTTCAAAGTAGATTTGCCCGAGGAACTGACCCAAGAGGTTCTGAAGTGCAACACCGATGCGGAAGCTCAGCAAGTGGGTATCGAATGGTGCGTGCAGCAGTGCAAAGAGCTGATAGCCCATGGCGTCCCAAGCCTCCACTTCTACTCGGTAGGAGCCACAGACAGCATCAGGGAAGTAGCCAAACAAATCTACTAAACAATGGACAATCAACAGTTGACAATTGACAACTGGCAGTGTCACAAGTAATAACTTATAACTAATTAACCCGTGTTCAGTTTCAAGGACATAATAGGCCAAGAGGTAGCCAAACAAAGGCTGATACAAGAAGTGCAGGAAGGACGTATTCCCCACGCACAACTTTTCTGTGGCCCTGCCGGAGTAGGAAAACTCCCATTGGCACTTGCCTATGCCCGCTACATCTGCTGTCCCAACCGGACGGAAACCGATGCCTGCGGTACTTGTCCCTCCTGCGTAAAATGGAACAAGCTGGTGCACCCGGACGTACACTTCGTATACCCTATCGTCAAGAGTGCCAAAGGGAAAAAGGAAGTCTGCGACGACTATATCGCCAACTGGCGGCACCTGCTGCAGAACAGCCCCTACTTCGGACTGAACCATTGGCTGAACGAGATGGATGCCGAAAACGGACAAGCCATCATCTATGCCAAGGAAAGCGACGAGATAACCCGCAAGCTGAGTCTGAAATCCAGTGAAGGAGGTTACAAAGTCACCATCGTATGGCTACCCGAAAAGCTGCATGAAGTATGCGCCAACAAGCTGCTGAAACTGCTGGAAGAGCCACCCGAGAAAACGATATTCCTCCTCATCTCCGAAGCTCCGGAAATGATACTGCCCACCATCCTCAGCCGCACGCAGCGCTTCAACATTCCCAAGATTGAAGAAGCCGACATAGCCGAAGCCCTGCAGCAGAAGTACGGAGTGCAGCCCCGCGACAGCGAGACGATAGCCCACCTGGCAAACGGAGACTTCATCAAAGCATTGGAGACCATCCATCTGAACGAAGAGAACGAACTGTTCTTCAACCTCTTTGTCAGCCTGATGCGACTCTCCTACCAGCGCAAGATACGGGAAATGAAACAATGGAGCGAGCAGCTTGCTGCCATGGGACGCGAACGGCAGAAGAACTTCCTGGACTACTGCCAGCGCATGACCCGCGAGAACTTCATCTACAACCTGCACCGCAAGGAGATGAACTACATGACGCTGCCCGAACAGAACTTCGCCACCCGCTTCGCTCCCTTTGTCAACGAACGGAACGTCATGGGGATCATGGACGAACTAAGTGAAGCACAACGCCACATCGAGCAGAACGTAAACGCCCGCATGGTGTTCTTCGACTTCTCTCTCAAAATGATTGTTTTATTGAAACAATGAAAAGTGGCAAAATAATGAAATGCAAAGTATCAAATCGTAAATAGTAAATAGTCAAATAGTAAATAAATAGATGATGGAATTTAAACTACATAACGGAAGCGGAGGTCTCTGCTGCAAGAGTTGCGGCAGGCAGGACAAGCAACTGAACACCTACGACTGGCTGGCAGACATTCCGGGCAATGCCGATGAGAGCGAGCTGGTAGAGGTTCAGTTCAAGAATACCCGCAAGGGATATTTCCGCAACAGCAACAAGATACCTCTGGAGAAAGGCGACATCGTAGCCGTAGAAGCCACCCCCGGACATGATATCGGTGTGGTGACCCTGACCGGACGTCTCGTGCCGCTGCAAATGAAGAAAGCCAATATCAAGTCCGAGGCAGACATCAAACGCATCTACCGCAAGGCGAAGCCTGTGGATATGGAGAAGTACAACGAGGCAAAAGCCCGTGAACACTCCACCATGATACGCTCGCGTCAGATAGCCCTGGACCTCAACCTCAACATGAAGATTGGAGACGTGGAATATCAAGGAGACGGCAACAAGGCCATCTTCTACTACATAGCCGACGAACGTGTGGACTTCCGCCAGCTCATCAAGGTCCTTGCCGACGCCTTCCGCGTGCGCATCGAGATGAAACAGATTGGCGCCCGCCAGGAAGCCGGACGCATTGGTGGCATCGGTCCCTGCGGACGCGAACTCTGCTGCGCCACCTGGATGACCTCCTTCGTGTCGGTATCTACCAGCGCTGCACGCTTCCAGGACATATCACTGAATCCGCAGAAACTTGCCGGACAATGCGCCAAGCTGAAGTGCTGCCTCAACTACGAAGTGGACTGCTACGTGGAAGCACAGAAACGCCTGCCCTCACGCGAGATTACCCTGGAAACCAAAGACGGCGAGTTCTTCTTCTTCAAAGCCGACATTCTGAGCAACCAGATAACCTACTCAAGTGACAAGAACATCCCTGCCAACCTGGTGACCATCAGCGGCAGACGCGCCTTCGAGATTATCGGTTTGAACAAACGTGGCATCAAGCCCGACAGCCTGATAGAAGAAACCCATCGCTCCGAGCCCAAAAAGCCGGTGGACTTGCTGGAACAAGAGAGCCTCACCCGCTTTGACCGCAGCCGGAAAGGCAAGAGTGGCGGTGACGGCAACGGTGGCGAGAACAGCAACAACAGCCGTAACAAGAGAAAGAAAAAGAGTGGAAACGGTCGTCCGCAAGGAGGTGAGCAGCAGGGTGCTCCGCAATCCAACAACCAGAGAGAACAATCCAGGCAAGACCGGCAACCGAGACAGAAACAAGACCGGCAAGCACCCAAACAAGGTGAACAGCAACAAGGCGAACGTCAACAACGGAACAATAACAACCGCCGTCCGCCCCGTAACAATAAGCCCAAACCTCAAGGTGAAAGACCTGCCCAAAATGACAAACCGGCTCAAGAATAGGAATCTCTGCCTGAAAGGTATCATACTACTGTTTGTCGCAAGCCTGCTGAGCGCTTGCGACAAACAGACCGTATACCATTCCTTCCAATCCCTCCCCACCGAAGGCTGGCTGCGCGAAGACACGCTCTCTTTCGACGTGAAGGTCACCGACTCACTGACCTACTACAAACTGTCTTTGGAAGTTCGTAACCGAAGCAACTACCCCTATCAGAATCTACCTCTATCCATCTGCTACACCACCGCAGATTCCATTCCGTCACCCACGGACACCATACAGCTAATCCTCGCGGACAAAGAAGGAATCTGGAAAGGTGACGGCTGGGGAGGTCTCTATCAGACTGCCGTTCCCGCAGGAAGCGTTCGAATCGGCAAACCCGGCACCTACCTCTTTAAAGTGGCCTATACGCTACCGGACGAAAGGCTGCAAGGAATCAATGACATCGGCATCAAACTGAAGAGATAGGAACTCCCTATTGTTCTTTATTACCTTCTTCTAACAACCACCTCAGTCTCCCACTCACGTCTCCTTGAAGCGGAAACGGGCGGGGTATCATAACTTGCCCTCTTACCTCGTAGCGTTACGTCTTTTACGCCAGGATGTAACGACCGTTACACCAGCATGTAAAGGGCGTTACAATATAGCGTAAAAGTCGTTACGATACAGCGTAAAGGACGTTACAATGCGGTGTAACGGCCGTTACATTACGATGTAAACAATGTGTAAATGCAATGTAATGATAATCAAGTCCATTCGTATGTCCCACAAGGAAACGGTCATAACTAAATTCGACGATTACGTCCCGCATCAATCCGCAGAAAGATAAACAGCAAGATTGTGAATCCCCAGAGAGAAGAACCTCCGTAACTGAAGAAAGGCAACGGGATACCGATGACGGGGGTCAGCCCCAGCACCATGCCTATATTGATGAATAGATGGAACAAGAATATACTAAGCACAGAATAACCATACACCCGGCCAAAGGGAGATTGCTGCCGCTCGGCCACGACAATCAGCCGTAAAATAAGAATAAGGAACAGTAACAGTACAGCCGTAGACCCTACGAATCCTTCCTCCTCACCCACGGTGCAAAAAATGAAGTCCGTATCTTGCTCCGGCACATACTTCAGCTTTGTCTGCGTACCATTCAAGAAACCTTTGCCGGTCAGCCCCCCGGAGCCGATGGCTATCTTCGACTGGTTCACGTTATAGCCGGCACCAGCAAGGTCCTCTTCCATACCGAGCACCACCTTGATACGTATCTGTTGATGGGGCTCCAGCACTTTATTGAAGAAGTAGTCGCTGGAGTAGAGGAAACCTATCGAACCCAAAGCAAACAGCCCAATCAGAAAATAAGATAAATGGCGCTCGCTTAAAGAAAGAAAGACAAGATACCCGATAACAAGTGCACAAAGCCCCCACTGCACCCACACCAAGTTGAAGGGTACTACGTATTCCGAAATCAGATAAGCCACGAGCAGCACTCCCAGCGAACCGCCGATAATATTCCGCGTGGGCTCCCAGCGCTTTTTATAGACCCACACCATGCCTCCGGCAAAGAGCAGTACCATCAGCAGCACGGCAAATTCTCCGATAGGCGTCGGTGTATCGGCAATCATCACCGCATCAAAACGGATGCCCACCACAAAGTAGGCCACTGCACATATACCCGAGAACAGTACCACGCCCGGCATTCCCTCCCGATAAAGCATCAGGAAAAATGCAGAGTACACCAATGCCGAACCCGTCTCCCGCTGTAGGATAATCAGCAACATGGGGAAAAGAATCAAGAAAGCCAGCATAAGGGAGCTTTTCCAATTCTTCATCGTAAACGAGTAGGCGCTCATATACTTGGCAAGCGCCAGCGCCGTGGCAAACTTGGCAAACTCCGCCGGCTGCAAACTTACTGGCCCCATAACCAGCCACGACCTCGATCCCTTCGTATCAGGAGCTATAAAGATAGTAACCACAAGTAATATGGCAAGTGCTATATAAATCAGATAGGCAAACATATCATAAATATCATCTTCAAGCATCAACAGCACAAACCCTAATCCGAAAGAGCAGATGATCCAAACCAATTGTTTGCCTGCACGAGTGGAGAAATCCCAGAAGTCGCGGTCACCATAATCATAGCTTGCCCCGCAAACGCTGAACCAACCGAATGCAATCAGATTGTTACCCAATCCAGTGATTTCCATATACTATCTCTCCTCGTCACCATACATTATCACACGATTACTCATTTCTTCCGCTCTTTCCTCACTGGCAGGCGAAAGTTTTCCATTCAAATACTGTTCCATCATTAAAGCACCATAAGGTACTCCGTAGGTTGCCCCCCAACCACCATTCTCCACATAAACAGCAATAGCGATCTTCGGCTTGTCCATCGGGGCAAAACCTATAAATGCAGAGTGGTCATGTCCGCGGTTCTGTGCCGTACCTGTCTTTCCACAGACTTCTACACCCGGCAGTATGGTTCCGGCTATACGGCAAGTAGCACTTCCGGTAACTCCTGTAACGGCAGCCCGCATACCTTCTACAATTTCTTCATAATAAGAGCGGTCGATAGAAGTGTAACGACGTTCCCGGTAGGTACTATCCAATTCTGCATCCTGAATATCCTTCACGATATGCGGAGTTATAAAA
>OHUU01000657.1_pt1 | contig 10646 bp, 8 predicted proteins | sample 1579271 | NCBI WGS metagenome assembly OHUU01 (sample SAMEA3882556, study PRJEB24775) | human gut metagenome | biome: human-associated habitat; feature: intestine environment; material: feces | place: Netherlands | collected 2009/2010 | reverse complement strand
AATGGTCAATGGATGATACAAACCAATGATGAACATCAAAAGGGGGTTGCTGATATGGCGGCATCCTTCGCCGGGCAGTTCGGACTTCCTTCTTGGGGGCGTGCGCTCGGCCTACTTCATGACAAAGGAAAGGAACGGGCGGCATTCCAGCAATACATACGCAAGATGAATGGTTTGCCTACGAGTGACAAGAAGCGCTATGATGATCATACCCATGCTTTTGTGGGTGGAATATTGGCAAAAGAACTTATGGGAAAGGATGTTTCCCATCTTCTTGTAAACCAAATTATTTCTCATCACACAGGGTTACATGATTTCGGGGATGTGGAAAACATATTGAAAGAGAGGCTATTGTCCAAAGAAATAAACGAGGGTGACATTAGCATAAACAAACCTTTATTATTCCAAGAATTTATTGATTCACCTTTTTCTAAATCAAAGGTTGAATGGAAACACTTTCATCACCTTTCCCGTATGCTTTTTTCCTGTCTTGTAGATGCCGACCGACTCGATACAGAACGGTTTATGGATGTAGAGTCATGGCGGAAGCGGGGAAATTCGGCTACGCTTGCCGATTTGCTTCCACAGCTGGAGGCATATATGCAAAAACTGCAATCGAATGCAGCCGATACGAAAGTGAACCGCATCCGCCGGCAAGTGAAAGAACAATGCAGTAGAACTTCTTCAAGCGAAAAAGGATTTTATAGCCTTACGGTTCCGACGGGAGGCGGTAAAACACTTTCTTCTTTGTTATGGGCCATGAAGCATGCTGTAAGCCATTCAATGAATCGTATCATCATCGCCATCCCATATACCAGTATCATTGTGCAAACGGCAGGGCTTTTGAAGGAAATCTTTGGTGAAGAAAATGTATTGGAGCATCATAGTAATTTCGACCCCGATGATATTAAGGACGAGGAAAATAGGGAAAAAGCAAAATTGGCTACAGAGAATTGGAACTATCCCATTATTGTCACTACCAATGTACAGCTTTTTGAATCTATGTTTAGCAATAAAACATCTGATTGCCGCAAACTGCACAACATGGCAAATTCAATTCTTGTTTTGGATGAGGTTCAGATGTTGCCAACCGGCTTCTTGCAGCCGATAGTCGATGCGCTGAAAGCGTATCAGGAAATGTTCGGGATTTCGGTATTGTTTACCACGGCAAGTCAGCCGGTATTGAGCGGTCTGATAGAAGGAACAAATCCTAAAGCTGATTTTAAGGGAATAGAACATATCAAGGAAATTATTCCGGAAGAATTTGCTTTGCATGACCAACTTCGCCGTGTGAAGTTGGCAATCGATGATACAGGAAGAACATACGATGAGATAGCTGCAAAGGTGTCTGAATATAATAAGGTGTTGTGCATAGTGAACACTCGTAAAGATGCCAAAGAGCTGTATGACCGTTTGCCCAATGACGGAGTGAAATTGCATTTGTCTAGAATGATGTGCCCTGCCCACTTACACGAAACTATTGGCAAAATAAAAACTTTATTGAAGGATGGGTTGCAGCCGATTGTCAGGGTCATTGCAACCCAACTTGTGGAGACTGGTGTGGATATAGACTTTCCGGTTGTGTTCCGTCAAGAAGCAGGACTCGATTCTGTATTGCAAGCAGCGGGACGGTGCAATCGGGAAGGACGAAGTGCCATGGGACATACATTTGTGTTCAGTCTGGCTGCAGAGAAGCGAAATCCCTTCGGTTCAATGGCTGACTCCAACAATGCTCGGTTGAATTTGCCGGAAGATAGTGATTGGTTTGCTCCTTCTACCATGAAAGCCTATTTTTGTCAATTGTATAGCAGAAAACAAACATTTGATGAAAAGGATATAAAGCACTGGCTTTACAAACCTACTGAGTTATGTTTTGAAACTGCATCAAAAGAATTTCGCCTGATTGATGATACAAGTATAAATGTTATCGTAAATTGGGAAAACAGCATGGAACTTATAGAGCAGTTGAAAGAATCGGGGTGTACCTACTCGTTGGTGAAGCAATTGGCGAAATTTACTGTAGGCATCCGTTCCTATGATTTTAAGCAACTGAAAGGCTATGGGCTTGTCGAAGAAATATTGGAAGGAATATATGTATTGGCAGACAGGTCTCAGTATAATAAAGCCACAGGTCTCAGTCTTGATAACCATTGGCTGGAGGAAGTATTAATGATATAAAGAAACGGATATGACAAAGAAAGAAACATTGAAATTGTTTGAAGAACGTAAAGTCCGCACCGTGTGGGATGATGAAAAGGAAAAATGGTATTTTTCGATAGTTGATGTAGTGTCAGTTTTAACAGACAGTGTTGATGCAACTGCTTATTGGCGTAAGTTAAAGCAAAGACTTAAAGAAGAGGGAAATGAAACCGTGACAAATTGTCACGGTTTGAAAATGAAAGCCACAGACGGTAAGATGCGACTTACAGATGTGGCTGATACAGAACAACTACTACGTATCATTCAGTCTATCCCATCTCCCAAGGCAGAACCGTTCAAGCAATGGATGGCACATGTAGCATCCGAACGTCTTGATCAGATGCAAGACCCTGAGTTGAGTATTGAGCAAGCTATGATGGACTACAAGCGACTTGGTTACTCTGACAACTGGATAAACCAACGCTTGAAGAGCATTGAAATCCGTAAAGATCTTACAGATCAATGGAAACTACATAATGTAGAGGAAGGTGTTCAATATGCTACTCTTACAGACATTATCTATCAGCAATGGGCCGGAAAGTCGGCAAAGGAGTACAAACAGTTCAAGGGCTTGAAGAAAGAAAATCTCCGGGACAATATGACCAATGAAGAATTGGTTCTTAATATGCTGGCCGAACTCTCTACGACAAGTATTACTAAAGCTAAAAATCCTCAGACATTGGGTGAAAATATGCAGTGTGCGGCTGACGGTGGTGATGTGGCTCGTGTGGCACGCGAACAGTTGGAGCAAAAAACCGGTCGTGAAGTGGTAACTCCCTTGTCGGCAAAAAGGTTTTTTGAAGGTCAGAAGCCAGAAGATTTATTGGAAAACAAGGAAAACGATGAATGATATGGAATATACAGATAAAGAATATTGTCTGGAGGTGTGGGGCGATTGGGCTTGTTTCACTCGTCCGGAGTTGAAAGTAGAGCGTGTGAGTTATGATGTCATTACGCCATCGGCGGCACGCGCCATCTTTGAAGCGATACTGTTTAAACGTTATGCCATGCGTTGGCAGATAACCAAGATTGAGGTACTCAGGCCTATTAAATGGGCTACCATTAGACGGAATGAGGTGGGGGCAGTTGCCAGTAAATCACCTATCATTATTGAAGATAAACGTCAGCAGAAGAACACGTTGCTTCTGCTGGATGTGCGTTACCGAATTTATGCTAAGTTAGTATTTATTCCGGTAAAAGACCGTCCGAAAGAGGCTTTTGCCAAGCATCAGCCAAGTGCTGACGAGAATCCTATGAAGTATTATCAGATGTTCGAACGCAGGGCATCACAAGGGCAATGTTTTACGCAGCCCTATCTCGGATGTCGTGAGTTTTCTGCAAACTGGAAGTATATTGAAAGTACTGATAATCTTGATTATCCCTTAGCCGAAGACAGGGATTTCGGCATTATGCTTTATGATATGGACTTTGAGGAAAATCCACAAAAGCCGGATGCTATGTTTTATAGAGCCCAAATGAAAAAGGGAGTGATTGTTGTACCGGATAAAGATAGTGAGGAGGTGTTGAGATGATACTGAAAGCATTATATGATTATTATCATCGGAGTGGAGATGATGTGGCCCCTTTTGGTTTAGAATACAAAGAGATTGGATTTATTATTGTTATTGATAGATGTGGAAAATTTCTGCGCTTTGAAGACAGGCGCATAGATAAGAAGTCGGCACAGCAGTTTCTTGTTAAGAAAAGTGTTAGCCGGTCAAGTGCCCCTGTTGCAAACTATTTGTATGACAATTGTAAATATGTATTTGGTTATTCCGATAAGGGGGATATGGAAAAGATACGTAAGTACTTTGAAGTATTTAAGGCGAAAGTAAAAGATATATATGATGCTTTTCCGGATAATGAGGACATAAAAGCTGTTTATGCATTTTATCAGCAAGACCCTTCTTTTATAGTTGGGGCTATGCAGAAAGATTCTTTATGGGATGATATAGCCAAAAATCTTAATAAGAAATATTCTACCTTTTCTTTCCTTATAGAAGGGGATACGAAAATAGTGGCTTCGAAAAGGGAATTGATAAATTTGTTTGACGAGAATCATGGCGTGGCAGGAAATCTTTGTTTGATAACAGGTAGATATTCAAAAGTTGTAGAGATTACAACTGCTACAAAGATACTTGGAAGCCAAGAAACAGCTAAACTAGTTGCATTTCAAGTTAATTCCGGGTATGATTCGTATGGGAAATCTAAAGGATACAATGCTCCAATATCAGAAGAAGCTGAATTTGCATATACAACCGCATTGAATCATTTGCTGCGTTCGGATTCTCACAATAAGTTTATGGTGGGCTCACGTACTTATCTTTTCTGGGCTTCCTCCAATAGCGAGGCTTCAAAAGAGTCCGAGAATAGTTTATTTTCTTTGTTGGGGCGGATTGAAGAAGAAAATGACGACCCAAACAGGCGTATAAAGTTAGTATATGATACTTTCCAGTCTATCTATAACGGAAAATTATCGGCAAACGATGATGACAAATTCTTCATTTTGGGTTTGGCTCCTAATTCGGCAAGAATTGCGGTAGTATATTGGAATGAGATGCCTTTGCGTGAGTTTGCAGGTTTGATAAGTAAGCATTTTACAGATATGGAGATGGTGGACACTCGCAAAGATAAGAAGCCGTACTTGGGACTGCATTCCATTCTTGGAAATGTTACTCTTGGAGGAAAGTCAAGTGATGCGACTCCCAATCTTCCTGATGCTGTGGTGAGAAGCATATTTCAAGGGTTGCCGTATCCGGCTTCTCTCTTTCAAGCATGTATTCGTCGCATACGTGCAGAACAATCCGTCAATATAGTGCGTGCTGCTATCATCAAGGCATATCTCAACAGACTAAACGAAAATAACAACCATAAAAAATTAGATGTTATGTTAGACAAAGAAAATCAAAATCAAGGGTATCTTTGTGGAAGGCTATTTGCCGTACTTGACAAGATACAGGAGGATGCCAATGGTATTCATTCCATTCGAGAACGCTATATGAATGCTGCATCAGCAACTCCTTCCATGGTTTTTGCCACGGTGCTCAATCTTTCTACTCATCATATAGAGAAGTTGAATCCGGGTGGACAAGTGTTCTATGAGAAGCTGAAACAGGAAATTATATCCAAACTTGATGCAAAAGGATTTCCTCCACATCTTAACCTGCAAGATCAAGGACGGTTCTTTGTGGGATATTATCACCAACGTCAAGACCTTTTTATGAGTAAGGAAAATAAAGAAATGGAATAATAATTTTAAAAATATAAAGTTATGTCAGAACTAAAGAATAGAATTGATTTCGTTTACATATTTGATGTAAAAGATGGTAACCCAAATGGTGATCCGGATGCGGGTAATCTACCACGTGTGGATGCCGAAACAGGTATGGGACTTGTTACGGATGTCTGTTTGAAACGCAAGGTTCGTAACTATGTACAAATAGCAAAAGGGCTTGTGAATGGCTTTGATATATTTATCAAAGAGAAGGCAGTCCTGAATACTTTGATTGATAATGCACATGATGATTCAGAAGTAAAAAATGCAAAGGACAAAATAGAAGCAGCACGTCGTTTTATGTGTAATAATTACTTCGATATCAGAACATTCGGCGCAGTTATGTCAACAGGTAAAAATGCGGGTCAAGTTCGTGGCCCTATCCAGTTCACCTTTGCTCGTTCTATAGATCCAATTGCTGTAGCGGAACATTCTATTACTCGTATGGCAGTAGCAACAGAGAAAGAAGCAGAAAAACAAGATGGTGGCAATCGTACAATGGGACGTAAAGCCACCATTCCTTATGGCCTCTATGTCTGTCACGGCTTCATCTCCGCCAACTTGGCACAACAGACAGGATTTTCTGAAGAAGACCTTGAACTATTTTGGGAAGCTTTAAAGAACATGTTCGATGTGGATCGTTCGGCGGCACGTGGATTGATGAGTGCTCAAAAACTGATAGTCTTCAAGCATGACTCCATATTGGGTAATGCTCCCGCCAACAAGTTGTTTGAATTGGTAAAAGTGGAGAAAGTCTGCGATGGAGCACCACGCTCATTCATCGACTATTCAGTTACTATAGATAAGGAGAATGCTCCATCAAATGTAACTATTGAGGAACTGATATAATTCCATCGTATGTACAATGAAGACGATATGCTCATGTTGTCGGGGATTCAGCACTTTAGGTTCTGTCCCCGGCAATGGGCTTTGATACACATTGAGCAGCAATGGGATGATAATCGTCTCACCATCGAAGGACAGATTCTGCACAAGCATGTAGATGATCCGTTTTATAGACAAAAGTGTGGTGACCAGATAACATTGCGTGCGGTGAATATCGCTTCGCGTGAACTTGGACTCTATGGAATCTCTGATGCCATAGAGTTGCTTCCTTCCTCATCTCTTGAAAATACTATCTTGCATCCCAACTATCCGGGGCGATGGCAACCGGTTGCTGTGGAGTATAAGCATGGCAAACCGAAAAGAAACGAGGTGGATGAAGTGCAGTTGGCAGCACAAATCATGTGCATAGAAGAAATGTATGCTATCCATATACCATACGGCGCTTTCTTTTATGGGGAGCTTCGCCATCGGGTTAATGTGGATATAACGGAGGAGCTGCGAAATATAGTCAGACAATGTGCCCGGGATATGCACGATATATTTAGTAAAGCGGTTATCCCGAAGGCTGAATATGGGAAACATTGTGACAAGTGCTCGCTGAAAGATATTTGCATGCCGGAAATGGTAAATAATTGTACTTCGGTAGATAATTACCTTACTAAAAATCTGTATCTATGAGAAAACTATTGAATACTTTGTATGTGACGACACCGGAAGCGTATCTTAGTAAGGATGGGCTGAATGTCGTTATATCTGTTCAGCAGGAGGAGGTGTTTCGTATTCCTGTCATAAATATAGAAGGCATCGTTACGTTCGGATATATGGGCGCAAGTCCCGGTGTGATGAAATTGTGTAGTGACAATGGTATATCACTCACATTTCTTTCTCCACAAGGCAGATTTATCAGCAGGGTTCAAGGTGCTACGAAAGGGAATGTTCTGTTACGCAAAAAGCAGTACCAATTGTCGGACGATGCATCTTGGTCGTTGCATGTGGTTAGGTTGATGATTGGTGGTAAGATTCAAAACTATCGCAATATATTGAGGAGATATATTCGTGATTATGGTGAGAATGAAGACATTAATAGGGCGGTGCAAGTATTGGAACGTGCCAAACGTGATGTTTTGAAGGCTCAAGATAAGACGGAATTAATTGGTTATGAGGGGATGGCTTCGAATGCCTATTTTGAGGTATTGCCAATCTTGATACTTAATCAGAAGACTGATTTCCCATTTCATGGTCGCAATCGTCGTCCTCCCAAGGATGCGGTGAATGCCATGTTGTCTTTTGCATATACCTTGATTGCCAATGATGTTGCGGCCGCTCTCGAAACTGTTGGCCTTGATCCATACGTCGGGTTTCTCCATACACTCCGTCCAGGGCGCACGTCGTTGGCTTTAGATATGATGGAAGAGTTACGTGCTTACCTTGGCGACCGTTTTATTTTGTCGTTGATTAATAAAAGACAGATTTCAGTAAAAGACTTCTTGTTCCAAGGTGATAATGGGGTTGTTATGACAGATAAAGGGAAAAAGACTTTTATTACTGCATGGCAGGCAAGGAAAAGGGAAGTGATAATTCATCCTTATCTTAATGAAAAAGTTGAAATAGGGCTTCTGCCTTATGTGCAGGCTATGTTAATGGCAAGATATATCAGGCAGGATATTGACGATTATCCGGTATTTCTTATAAAATGATTTTTAATTATGTACATTCTTGTGACTTACGATGTGGATACTACAAGCAAAGAGGGGGCTCACCGTTTACGATGTGTGGCCAAGGCATGTTTGGATTATGGACAGAGGGTGCAGGACTCAGTCTTTGAGTGTGTAGTGACGGAAGCGCAATATTCTCTTTTAAAAGGGAGAGTTAGGGATATTATTGATATGTCTCTTGATAGTGTTCGTTTTTATATTCTTAGTAAAAATGAGAATAAGAGGGTGGAAGTAATAGGTGTTGAAACGGCGTATAAACTTGAGGAGGCTCTTATAATATAATGCGAATGTGGTGTGTTACAAAAAAAGTAGTATCTTCGCATGTGTTAATAATCAGTAGATTAAATTATTTGTAAAGTATTTCTTCGTTATGAAGTTGAATAATAATGATGATTCGCATAACAGTGGATTAAACTTGCTGATTTATAATATGTTATTAGATATAGAGTCACACCCTACGTGGGTGTGTGGATTGAAACATCAATGGCCCAGTATTCGGCAATATCGAAGATGGTCACACCCTGCGTGGGAATATATGGATTGGAGCATTGTTCACTCGTCGGTCAAGTTTATGGAAGAACTGTAAGCATTCGGCCTCTTATGTATTTCTCTCCAGGCTTTTGATTTTGTTATGACTGGAAAAAACACGTACAAGCCCGAATGCTTATCTTTTGTCTGTCTTCTTTTGTGGTTTCACCTAGGTGACAATACATTGGCATCTAAGTGGAGAGGCGTAGTCACCCAAGTGATACGCTTGCTTCACCTTGGTGAAACTATAAATTCAACTAAGTGTTCCAGAGTAAATATATTATATTTTTACTATACTATCCCTTGTTGCTTATTTGTTATATTATTGATTATTAATGTGTTGTTATCTGTTTGTATCGATTGTTTTTCTTGTCTTTATAAGATATATTAAAACATAAACTAACATGAAAATTGGTATAATTGACCTTTGTAAACAAATAGAAGATCCTAGGATGAACCGCAAAAAAGTACATAAAATGGAAACTATTATCTATATATCCATTGCTGCTGTAATCTGTGGCGCCCAATCCTGGAATGAGATTGAGGAATTTGGCAATGCGAAAATTGCTTTTTTCAAAAGTCGCATACCTGACCTGGAGTTCATCCCCAGTCATGATACTTTTAATAGATTCTTCAGTATAATAAAGCCCGAGTATTTTGAGTTGATCTTTCGTAACTGGGTAAAACAAGTCTGTCAGGAGGTGAAAGGCGTTGTAGCTATAGATGGCAAGCTCATGCGTGGTCCAAGCCAATGTGATGGAGAGCATACTACGGGAAAAGAAGGATTCAAATTATGGATGGTTTCCGCCTGGTCTGCCGCTAATGGAATTTCTTTAGGTCAGGTAAAAGTAGATGATAAAAGCAATGAGATTACAGCTATTCCATTGTTAATTAACTCTTTGGAACTAAGTGGTTGTATTGTTACAATTGACGCGATGGGATGCCAGAAAGATATAACCCAGACCATTATTGAGCATGATGCAAATTATATTATAGCTATAAAGGAGAATAAGAAAAAAAATTATCAACTAGCTAAACAAATCATTGACGATTATCAGGATAAAGATGAAATAATCAATAGAGTCACCAGGCATGTGTCGGAAAACACCGGACATGGAAGGATTGAGACAAGAACATGTACTGTAGTCAGTTATGGATCTATTATGGAGAAAATGTTTAAGAAGAAACTTGTGGGGTTGAAGTCTATTGTAGGGATAAAGTCGGAGAGAACAATAGTAGCAACAGGAGAATATACTCAAGAGGTCAGATACTATGTAACTTCACTTGATAATACCAAACCGGAGGAGATTGCATCTGCCATCAGGCAGCATTGGTCTATTGAAAATAATCTTCATTGGCAACTGGATGTTACCTTTCGAGAAGACTACAGTAAAAAGGTGAAAAATGCAGCCAGAAACTTTTCGGTGGCAACAAAGATGGCACTTACCATACTAAAGAATGAAAAAACAACAAAAGGAAGCATGAATCTGAAAAGACTAAAAGCCGGATGGGATGAAAAATATTTGTCACAACTTTTACAGGAAAATAATTTTTAATGCGTCTGCCCTGTCCAATTCTTCTTCATAGTAATATTTTGTTTGCAGGCAAATATATAACAAATCAAAACACGAACACAGATCACAACCCATTTCGCACAGGAAAGTATCAGTTTGGGATAAAAAAAGCAAAAGTATTAGTTAATGCTAAGATTGTATTTGTCTCGCAAGTTGAATAACCCTACCTTTGTCACAGCAGTCAGTAACAGTTAACTGACCATTAAAATAATCCTTAAACAGTAAATAATACATGAATAGATTAAATTGGTTCTTCTTACTAATAGTTACCGTTCTGTTGATTCCGGCAGAAAAGGCCACCGCAAAAAAGAAAACAGAAAAGTGTGACAGAGAAATATGGTGCGAAGTGATGTACCGGATGGCTGCTCCCGTATTAAGTAATATGAGCGAAGGAGCACTAAAACAAAATATGCTTGTCGAATTAAGCCCGACATGGGACGGCCGCAACAAAGATGTCACTTATATGGAATGTTTCGGACGACTGATGGCGGGACTGGCTCCCTGGTTGTC
>OHUU01000641.1_pt1 | contig 10915 bp, 7 predicted proteins | sample 1579271 | NCBI WGS metagenome assembly OHUU01 (sample SAMEA3882556, study PRJEB24775) | human gut metagenome | biome: human-associated habitat; feature: intestine environment; material: feces | place: Netherlands | collected 2009/2010 | reverse complement strand
CGGTGTTTATCGTCGCTTTGGTAGCAGGGGTAGTTTCATTGACGGCATTGATTGCTCCTTACAGTGCATACGGCCGTATCATTTCTAACCTGCTGACACCTTTGTATCAGTGGGGGAACAATGTACTTGCCCTATGGGCGGAGCGTGTAGACAGTTATGCTTTTTATTCGGTAGATGTTTGGATGAAAGGTCTTTCTACTTTTGCAGTTGCAGTGGGTACTGTGATTGTGCTTTTTATTTTGGCATGGCGTGGAGGAAGAACTTATTGCAATACCATTTGTCCGGTGGGTACAGTATTGGGACTCTTATCTAGATATTCTTATTTTAAACCGGTTATTGATACGTCTAAATGTAATGGTTGCGGACTTTGTGCTCGTAATTGCAAGTCTTCCTGCATTAATCCCAAAGCACATGAGATTGATTATTCCCGTTGTGTTGCTTGTATGGATTGTTTAGGTAAATGTCGTCAGGATGCGATAAAGTATGTATCTGGAGCAATAATTCAGAAAAAGCAGGTTTTGAGAAGAGAAGAAACAGGTCAGTCAGCTTCTCAATCGTCTTCAAATTCAGAAAAGGTGAATACGTCGCGGCGAAATTTTTTTACGGTTTCTGCTTTACTTGCTACAAGTGCCGTAATGAAAGCGCAGGAAAAGAAAGTGGATGGAGGATTGGCGCCTCTTATTGATAAAAAGAATCCTAAACGTGCCACTTCTATTGTTCCTGCAGGAGCGAGAGGTCTTCGTCATTTTGCACAGCATTGTACGGCTTGTCAGCTTTGTGTGTCGGTGTGCCCTAATCAGATATTGCGTCCATCGGGTGATCTGAAGCGGTTGATGCAGCCTGAGATGTCCTATGAACGTGGATATTGTCGCCCCGAATGTGCGAAATGTGCAGAAGTATGTCCTACTGATGCCATTCATTTGACTAGTTTGGCTGAAAAGTCGGCTATTCAAATAGGGCATGCCGTGTGGATTGCTCAAAATTGTATAGTGAATACGGATAAGGTAAGTTGTGGAAATTGTGCTCGTCATTGTCCTACTGGTGCTATTCAAATGATACCTAAAGATGAGAATGATGAAAGTTCACCTAAAATACCGGTTGTGAATACAGAACGTTGCATCGGTTGTGGCGCTTGTGAAAATCTTTGTCCGGCACGTCCGTTCAGTGCCATTTATGTGGAAGGACACGAAATGCATCGTGTTATTTGAATGAAATAAAAAATGGATAAATTAATCAAACTGTTGCATGAAGGTAATTATTCTTGTGTAATAAAGAATAAGGAAATCAGCACTTTTACACAGCGTGGAATAACTGATTTGTATGATTTGTTGAATACGGATCCGGCTTTTCTGCGTGGGGCTCAGATTGCTGACAAGGTGATAGGAAAAGCTGCTGCTGTTTTGATGGTATTAGGTAGAGTACAGGAAGTTTATACAGATATTATCAGTGAACCTGCATTGGTTTTATTGCGGCGTGCGAATATAAAGCTAGATTGTATGCAGGTAGTTCCTCGTATTCAGAATAGGGACCGGACAGGTTGGTGTCCTTTGGAAACTCTTTGTTATGAGGAGAATTCTTTGGAGATTTTGTATTCCATTATTCATGATTTTGTAGAAAGAATGAGAAATAATTTATAATGTGTACAACTTTTATGGTTGTTAAGATGGTTGCTTTTCCAAATACCTAATCTGAAAAAGGATAACATAAAGAAAATTTATTCCGGTAATATTGTTTTGCCGGAATAATGTTTTTATAGCATGTAATTTTCTCAATGATCCTTTATAAAAGTTGTATCGTGTTTCTTTTCGTCTTTCTCAATTATCTCCTTTTAACTCTCTTTTATCGGGGGAATAATAGTTGAGAATATTAGAGGAATAGTTCAATGAACTTTTAATACTTATTTCATAGGTATATGTTTGCATTTTCCGCTTGCCTCTTCTATATCTAGTCGGATAATTTCTGTTCTGTGAAAAGATTTTTGGGCATATTGGTTACCAATTACTTTGTCGTTTGGAGAGTATTTTTCTATTAATAAATGTAAAATCGGCTCTTGTGCATTTAACTTCGTTCCTTTTCGGCGTTCTAATAACGCGTTTATTCGTTCTTCTTCATTTAAGCCAATGTATGCCCGACATTTCAATATAATGCTCTCATATTCAGTTGTGAATTGATTGGATATGATATGAGTCTTTCCTATAATACAGAAAGAAACGGTGTTGCAGCGTTTGATACAATGTAATTTTCGTCCTTCGGGAGCACAGTGAATGTAAATGGAATTTTTCTTGTTCCATACATAATTGATAGGAACTCCATAAGCGCCGTTTTCTTCATCTTGCATGGACAAAACTCCGTATTCTCCGTTTTTCAATAAGCTGATAGCTTTTTCTTTTTCTAACAGACGGTCTTGGCGTCTGATTTGTTCATTCGTATAATTCATTCTATTTCATTTTTCTGCAAAGTAAGTATAAATATGGTTATAAGAAAGGTTATGGGACAAAGATTATTTTATAGTTTCAAATGAAAGTATTTGAATGATCACTTTCTGTAAAAGGTTTGTTTGTGCTCATTGTAAGCGTGTTTGTGCAGTTTTATTGTCTGTTAGATAGTTTTCTTCGAAACTTAATGAAACTTTGCTAGGAATTCTCAAATCTTCATTATCTTTGAGGCATAAAACAATAAGATTATGAGTGACCAGATAAAACAAATAGCTGAGCGTCTCCAGGGATTAAGAGACGTTCTGGAACTGACTCCTGATGAAGTGGCTAAAAGTTGCCAGCTTTCAGTGGAAGAGTATTTGGGTATGGAAAGCGGGGAGAAAGATATTTCTGTCAGTGCTTTACAGAAAATAGCCCGTAAATACGGTATTGCATTGGATGTATTAATGTTTGGTGAAGAACCTAAGATGAGTTCTTATTTTCTGACTCGTTGTGGTTCAGGAGTGTCGGTAGAGCGTACCAAGGCGTATAAATATCAGTCATTGGCTTCCGGTTTTCGTGGGCGTAAGGCTGATCCTTTTATTGTAACTGTAGAACCGAAACCGGAAAATACTCCGATTCATTTTAACTCACATGAGGGACAAGAATTCAATTTGGTTATTGAAGGAAGAATGTTACTTAATATAAATGGAAAAGAATTGATCTTGAATCCAGGTGACAGTCTTTATTTTGATTCTTCTATTCCACATGGTATGTTGGCATTGGACGATAAGACTGTGAAATTCTTGGCAGTAATATTATAATAAATTGAGATTAAAAAGACTGTGTTGTCATTGACCGCATAATATTTCTAATTTTTAGTTCTCAATTTTTAATTGAATAAGATTATGGTAGAAAAATTCTTAGAACAGACCACATTTACCTCACAAGAGGACTTTATAAAGAATTTAAAGATTAAAATCCCTGAAAATTTTAATTTTGGTTATGATATAGTAGATGCTTGGGCTGCCGAAGAACCCGATAAGAAAGCATTGTTATGGACTAATGATAAAGGGGAGCATATACAATATACTTATGCAGACTTGAAAAAGTATACGGATATGACTGCTTCTTATTTTCAGAGCCTTGGTATTGGTCATGGCGATATGGTGATGCTTATTTTAAAGCGTCGTTATGAGTTCTGGTACTCTATTATTGCCTTGCATAAATTAGGAGCTGTGGTTATTCCTGCGACTCATCTGTTGACGAAAAAGGATATCGTGTATCGTTGTAATGCTGCTGATATCAAGATGATTGTAGCTGCAGGAGAAGATGTGATAACAAAGCATATTATAGATGCCATGCCCGATTGTCCTTCAGTAAAAAAGTTGGTCAGTGTAGGACCGGATATTCCGGAGGGTTTTGAAGATTTTCATAAAGGTATTGAGAAGGCTACTCCTTTTGTTAAACCGGAACATCCTAATACGAATGAAGATACTTCATTGATGTATTTCACTTCGGGTACTACAGGAGAACCTAAGATGGTGGCACATGATTTTACATATCCTTTGGGACATATTGTAACTGCCAGTTTCTGGCATAATTTGCATCGTGACAGTCTTCATCTTACCATTGCCGATACAGGTTGGGGGAAAGCTGTTTGGGGAAAACTTTATGGACAGATGATAGCAGGAGCCAATATTTTTGTGTATGATCATGAAAAATTTACACCGGCAGATATTCTTGGAAAGATTCAGGATTATCATATCACTTCTTTATGTGCTCCTCCCACTATTTATCGTTTTTTAATTAAGGAGGACATTAGTAAATATGATCTTTCTTCTTTGGAATACTGTACTACGGCGGGAGAGGCTTTGAACTATTCTGTATATGAAACGTTCAAGAAAATCACAGGTATCCGTCTGATGGAAGGTTTTGGACAAACGGAAACTACATTGACTTTAGGTACTTTTCCTTGGATGGAGCCTAAACCCGGAAGTATGGGGGTACCTAATCCTCAATATGATATAGATTTGTTGACACACGACGGGCGTTCTGCTGAGGATGGAGAACAAGGTCAGATTGTTATTCGTACAGATAGGGGTAAACCATTGGGATTGTTCAAAGAATATTATCGTGCTTCGGAATTAACGGAAGATGCTTGGCATGATGGTATTTATTATACAGGTGATGTGGCTTGGCGTGATGAGGATGGTTATTTTTGGTTTGTAGGTCGTGCTGATGATGTGATCAAGAGTTCGGGTTATCGTATAGGCCCGTTCGAGGTGGAAAGTGCTTTGATGACTCATCCGGCTGTTGTGGAATGTGCCATTACCGGTGTGCCTGATGAAATCCGTGGTCAGGTGGTAAAGGCGACGATTGTCCTTTCTAAAACTTTTAAGGGTAAGGAAGGACCTGAGTTGGTAAAGGAGTTACAAGATCATGTGAAGCGTGTGACTGCTCCGTACAAGTACCCACGTGTCATAGAGTTTGTAGAAGAACTTCCAAAGACCATCAGTGGAAAGATTCGTCGTGTGGAAATCCGTGAAAAGGATAAATAATCAGTTGTGGACTGATCGGAGTTTTATTGGTAAAATAATTAAAAATGAAAAAGGTTTTACTTCTTGTGTTTTTAAGTCTGGCTTGGCTATCAGTAAGTGCGCAAGCTTTGGTTCCTATTACATGGACAGCCTATGGTCTGACTTTTGAGGCTCCAAAAGGGATTTTGGTGGAGGAGGATACAGAGGAGACTTTTCTTCTGAACAATTCCAGGTTTTATATCACCATTCAGTCTTTGGATTCGGATGGTATGACAAAAAGTGACTTGAAAAGTGTATTAAAAGACTATGCCAATGATGACGGGGTGAAAGACCAGTCGGCTGTGCAGGAGTTTGAGTTACCACAGTTTTTCGGTACTTATTTAAAAGGAAGCTGCGAAACAGATCATTGTCTTTATGCTTGTCTGATGACTAAGGCGGCAGGTAGTGGATTTTATATATCTATTATCTATAGCAAGGAAAATGAAAATATTGCCGAAAAAATACTGAAAAGTTTTATAATGGAGGAATAAACAAAAGAGCGTTAATGCTTGTTTCTTAGATAAGAGAGCGTTCAAAATTTACCAGAAAATTACTAGATTATTAATAGCAAATGAAAGGGCTGTCTTCGTGAGAAGGTAGTCCTTCTTTTTTGTGTAGTTATGAATGTTAAAGGACTCTATGATCCATGTGTAATATGCTTTGCCGGCATCAGAAAATCAAATGATTTTGGGCATAATAAGGGACACTCATAGAATATAAGTTAGCCAACTAATTCGCAATACTTTAAGTATGAATTAGCTGGCTAACTTATATTATTCTATGAATGTCCTAGGTTAAGACATTAACGTCCGGTCCACCATAAGGGAGTGATGATATTATCTGAGCCTCCTAATAACTCTACAGCTTGTTTATAGCCTTCGGGATCTGCATTCTCCAGACTGGAAGGATATCGCATACGTTGTGGATAAAATTCCCACTTCTGTCCGTCTTTCCAAGAATTAGGATTCCAAGCATTAACCATGTCTGAACCAGTCATTGAACTTTCGTTTGCAGGAATCTCAAAGAATGGTAATCCCAAACGGCGGAAATCCGACCACATTTCCAATACCAAATACGGAGTTTGTGCAATGAATTTTTGAGTGATAATTTTAGTCAAGTGGTCATTCAATGCTTTTCCATATAAAGTTTTAGAAGCTGTAGGATATTCATAAGTAACAGTTTTCTGTTCTTTGCTGTATCCATCCACATAAGTCATTTGTTCAGCAGTCGGTTCAGTGGTATGATCAAATTTGACTGAAGTACCTACACGATTGTAGTTGGTGGAATTCAGATAATCATTCACATATTCGCTAACACCAAAGTATTCAAAACTAGCTTTAATACCGTTTTCATAGGCTTCTTTCGCTGTTGTTCCAGTGTTCCAACCATACAATGAAGCTTCTGCTAGCAAGAAATACGTTTCCCATGCTGCAAAGAATATGCGAGATTTTCCCTTACAATAGTCTTTACCCAACATTGGAAGAGTACAGCCGGGGCCATATCCATTTGTCACTAGTTGGTTATAAGCCAAGGTTGGCGACCATCCACCGCGCGAACCAGCGGGATAACCATTCCAACAACGAGTTGCATCAATCTTTATTTCCCCAGGATTATCCTTATTAGGAATCGGATTCCCGTTTTCGTCTACTGTGTAAAGAACGAAATCTTTAGCTGTTCTATCATTATATTTATCTATGTAGTTCTCAGCATTTTCATCATCAGGTAAACAGAATATCTTTAATGCACGCGGATCAAGATTTTCCGGCATACCATCCAGCCAATATTGTTTAGTAGGATTATCTGTATTAGCAACATAATGTCTGTCATATTTAATACCTAAATAATTAGCTGGTTTAACATAACTAGCCAAATCGGAACGTTGTTCTGTTACTTTAATACCACCTAAATTGGTCAGAAGATTAGCAACTGTTGAGGAAAGAACCTGATCGTCAAATGAACGGGTATATACTCCGGAAAAGACATCCCATCCATCATTTTCTTTTACTGCAAACATATCATCAGCCGTTAAAATCTTGTTACCTTTGGCCGCATCCTCAAATTCGGCCTGTGCAGTTGCCTTGTCGATGTTTGATAAACGCATGGCCAGACGCATACGGAGTGAATTTGCATATTTCTGCCACTTCACAGGATCATATTTTACATTGTCAAACGGGTCGCATTTGCCTTCTGCCTCAACAGGCAGGACAGAGGTGTTGATAGCTGCTGCCGCTTCTTTCAACTCCTTTAAAATGAATTCATAATCATCTTTCTCTGAGTTGAAAACAGGATTTTCCCCTAGGAAACTTTCAATAGGATAAGGTCCGAAATTATCGACAAACTCACTGATAAGATAGGCACGCCAGATACGGGCAAATTGCTTTACGTTCGGGAAAAATTCTTTTTCATGTGCAGTGGTAGTGGCCGCTTCGAGTTGGTTCTCTACTGCTGTAATAGCCAACGTCGCATTTTTAATACTGGCGCTGAGATCAGGATAATAATAAGCAGATGTATAATCATCACTATAGCGGCCTACGTTCAGAAAACTCATTTCTCCACAAATTCTGGCAGCACTAGCCCAATTATAGACTACTATACGTTCTGCAGTACCGGGATTCATCTGTGCCTGTCCTATAGAATTATTCAATGCATATTGAGGTTTTACATATTCCTCACCGGCAGCTGTGGGATTGGTATTGACTTCATCAAAGTCAGAGCAGGAAACTAATCCGGCGCAAAAGCCAAGCCCCAAAAATAATTTATTCATTGTTTTCATTGTTCTTTTTCTTTTTTATGATTAGAAACCAAGAGTTACATTAAACAGGTAAGAACGTGATGTCGGAGCTGACGAGTTCTCCAAACCTGTTGCATTAGTGCTTGTAGCATATACTGATTCCGGATCAATACCATCCAAATGGCTTGAAATCATCCATACATTATTCACGGTGAAACCAAGCTTAACCTGTTGGAACGGAGTCTTTTTCAACATAGATGACGGGAAACGATAACTCAAGGCGATGTTACGCAAACGGATGTTGGTTGCATCATAAATATAAGCTTCCGAAATACCGGCGCGGCCTGTAGCCAAAGCTTTATAATAACGTTCTAAAGAAACACTTTGATCATTTACCTTATAACCATTACCATCTTTGATAACTCCCGCTACAACGATATCCTCACGTTTACCGCCAGGAGCAGTACATTCAGAAATACCACTACGTTGCAAGTTCATATTGGTGAATGAGAAAATATCACCACCAAAACGTCCGTCAATCAGGAAACTAAGTGTGAAGTTTTTATAATTAAATGTATTTGTCCATCCTAATAAGAAGTCAGGCTGTTGTTCACCAATCTTATGCTTGTCACTAGTGGCCTGTGGCAGTCCTGATTCATTGAGTAATAATTGTCCTTTAAATTCTCCTTCTTCTACTCGTTGATATTTGGTACCCCAGATTTCACCATAAGCACCTCCCGCAACTGCATAGACCTGCAATGCGTCAGAACCTCCTAAAGCATACTGCATACCTGGTTTTCCCGGCAATAATTCAATAATCTTACTCTTGTTCTGAGAGAAGTTCAATTGAGTATCCCAACTAAATTGAGTTGTTTCGATAGGGCGTGCATTCAACATGATTTCGATACCGGTATTTTGAATGTTACCTGCATTTACTTTCATGTTATCATAACCGGAAAGGTTATTTAAAGGAATATTCATTAACTGGCGTTTTGCGTTTGTCTTGTACCATGCAAAATCAACTCCTAAACGGTTATTGAAGAATTTCAATTCAGCACCGGCTTCCCAAGAAGTAATCAACTCACTGCGTACATCTGCATCGTATTTAGTTTTTCCTTGTCCGGCAGTTGTATTGCCATTAGGGTCTGAACCAATACTATATGTATTATATAACTGATATGCATCCATATCGTTACCTACTTGTGCGAAAGATGCACGTGCTTTAGCATAAGTAAACCATTCGGGCATACCTTTGCCGACTTTACCCACCATATCACTGATCACCCATGACAATGAAACAGACGGATAGAAGAATGAACGGTTTTCTTTATTCAAAGCTGATGACCAGTCATTACGGAAAGTTGCATCCAAGAATGCCCAACCATTATAGTTGATTCCAAGAGTTCCATACAAAGAATTGATTTTTTTATGAATATAGGTTTCGGTTATTGACAAATCTTTTTTGTCACCATTGGCTAGAGAGAATAAATCGGGCGCAGTCAATTTTCCCATAGCATTGTCCAAACCTGTAGATTTTCTTTCCATTAAGTTACCACCAAAAGAGAAATTGCCACCAAATTTTCCAAACAATTCATCTTTATGGCCACTGATCAAAAAGCTGAAATTATTTTCGAAGAACTTTTTCTCGCTAGTGCTATAACGGCTGTTCTTATTATTAGTAGGACTTCCTGCATACAATTTCTCTTCACCCTCAGTGAAATACATATCACTACCGGCTTTGATTTCAGCATCCAGCCAATCTGTGAATTTGTACTTCAATGATCCGTTCATCAAGAAACGATTACGGCTATCTTTATTTGGATTATAATCTTTGGACCAGTAAGGGTTGATTCCCCCTTTACTCCACCAGATCATTTCGCCGAATTCGTCTTTGACAGGGCTGGAAAAGTCACGGATGTCAATAGTCGTAGGCATATTGAAAATAGTATAAAATGCATTATTCCCACGTGCACCACTGATAGGGCGGTTTTCTGCGAGGGTATTGATGTATTGTACTTTTGCATCAATGCTCCAACGATCATCTTTACCAAAAGTAGAAGATGCACGCAAAGTTAAGTTTGTACGGCTTAAGTTAGCGCCCGGTATCATGCTGGAGTCATCCATACGATTCAATGAGGTGTAAATGGATGTTTTATCATATTGCTGCTGGAATGATATGCTTTCTGATAAGTTCACACCTGTATCAAAGAAATTTTTTACGTTATCAAAGATTTGCATATTTGCAGTTGTACCATCCCATTTTGTATAGCTTTGCCCTGTTACTTCAGGTCCCCAGCTATAGCCGTTAGTTGAATCGAACACACCATTCTCACCTTGTCCAAAGGTCTTTTGGCGTTTAGGGAGCATAAATGTTGTCTCAGCAGAAACTGAACCTGAGATGGTGATACCCAAACCTTCACGCTTTGTTCCTTTTTTAGTTGTAATCAAAATAACACCATTACCGGCACGAGAACCATAAAGAGCAGCAGCTGACGCACCTTTCAACACAGACATGGACTCAATATCTTCAGCATTAATATCTGAAAGTCCATTACCCATATCCAATGTCGGGTTATCAATATCATTATTACTTGCTCCTGTAAAGTTATCCATTGGCACACCATCGACAACAATTAACGGCTGGTTCAAACCTGTTACAGAATTCGCACCACGAAGCTGGATTTTGGAAGAGCCACCAGGACCATTGCTTGAACGAATAATCTGGACACCTGAAACTTTACCTGTCAAAGCATTTGCGAGGTTCGTTTCACGAGCTTCAAGTAACGCGTCACCCTTTACCTCCTGCATGGCATAACCTAGCGCTTTTTTCTCACGTTTGATACCAAGAGCAGTCACTACAACTTCGCCCAATGTTTGTGTGTCATCTTGTAAAGTTACATTCATGGGTTGTCCATTCCAAGGAATCTCTACTGTTTGATAACCTACAAATGAAATTTGAATGATATCCCCTTTTTTCACATTGGATAAAGAGAAGTCGCCATCAAGTCCGGTAATCGTACCATTAGTCGTACCTTTCACTACTACAGACGCACCGATAACGGTTTCACCTGTAGCGTCTACTACAACTCCTGTACAAGCTCCATTTTGTTGTGTGATTTTCACACCGGCAACGCCAGGATTGGCGACCGCGTATGCTGCTCCGGTAGAGGCACCCATTAGGAACAGCAACA
>OHUU01000637.1_pt1 | contig 11038 bp, 5 predicted proteins | sample 1579271 | NCBI WGS metagenome assembly OHUU01 (sample SAMEA3882556, study PRJEB24775) | human gut metagenome | biome: human-associated habitat; feature: intestine environment; material: feces | place: Netherlands | collected 2009/2010 | reverse complement strand
CGTGCCATCTTCAGCCGGCTGCTTAGTGAAGGGATATTGTTGTTGGCAATTGTCACCCCCGTTGCATTGCTCATCGATTATAATCTTGCACACCTGGAGTTGAATTCCTGGAGGAACGGTACGACGTTGGAGTGGGACCGCCTGCTGCTCTGTGCTGCCATCAGCTTTGTGCTGATTACCCTAATGATTGTCATCGGTATAGGTATTCCCGCCCGCAAGGCGATGAAGGTGCAGCCTGCCGAAGCATTACATGATGAATAGAAAGTTATGAAACAAATTTTAGCTCTTATCCGCCAGAATCCCTTTTTCAGTGCTGTTTCCGTCATCGGTACGGCAGTGAGCATCACCTTTGTCATGGTCATTTACATGGTGTATGACATCCAGACGGCTGACTTGGCTCCCGAGTCGCACCGCAGTAGTATGGTATATTCTTCTTATGGATATTCTTACCGTAAGTCCGACCGCAGCAATTCCAATACGGGTATGTCTTATCGGGCTGTCAACGCTATTTTTAAGGAGCTTCCGGGAGCAGAACTTGTCACCTATTTGGGACCTACCTATCTTAGATATTGTGGGGAATCGCCCGCGCGGGGAATGCGCCGTACGGTTCGTCAGGTGGATTTGAACTATTGGAGTGTCTACGACATCCCTCTTGTGGCGGGCCGTCTTTTCAGTACCGAAGAGTTCGATGCTTGCCGGGATGTCGTGGTTATAGGTGAACAGCTTGCCCGCGAAGCTTTCGGGTCTGCCGAAGCAGCCATTGGCAAGAATTATTTTGTTAACTTTCGCCCTAAGCGCATTGTCGGGGTCACCAAAGATGTGAGCTCTCTGTTCACATTTGCCTATGGAGAGTTGTGGATGCCTTATTCCACCCGGGATTCCGGTCTGGGCAGTGAAGGGCTACGGGGAGATTTCGAGGCTGTGGCCCTTGTCAAGCCCGGTGTCGGCAGAGAGGAACTCAAGCAGCAGATAGAACAGTCGCTTGCCCGCTTCAACGAGACACTGACCGAATATAAACTGGAACTTCCCGATCTCAGCACTTATACGGAACGGCAGTTCTTCCGTAATGACACGATGAGTCCTGCCGTAACTTGCATAATCCTGGGTCTGATATTGCTGATTGTACCCGCCATCAATGTCAGTGGACTTATATCTTCGCAAATGTCCCGTCGCATGGCTGAGCTTGCGGTAAGGAAAGCATACGGTGCCAGCCGTTCTACCTTGATGGTGCAGTTGCTCCGCGAGAACCTGGCCTTGGCATTTGCCGGCGCATTGCTCGGTTTTCTCTTTTCGTGCATATTCCTATGGCTGGGCAAGGACTGGATGCTTGGCGATGGTGCTCCCGGAACGAATTTTGATGTAAGCGTCTGGCTCTTCCTCCGTCCCGCGGTTTTCGTGGCTGTATTGGTGGTGTGTCTGTTGTTCAACCTGCTTTCTGTGTTTATTCCTGCCTGGCATGCCACCCGCCGCCCCATAGCCGAGGTTCTTGGCGGAGAATGAGCGGATAAACGAATCCCAATTAAAAAACAGTAACGAGTATGATACATTCTATTTTACACCAGATATGGAACCAGCGCCGCAGTAATGGCTGGCTGTTTGCCGAGCTGTTGATTGTATTTACATTGATGTGGTATTGTGTGGATGTACTCTATGGCTTTGCCCATGCAGAACGGCAACCTAAGGGGTATGATTTGGAGCATGTCTATAAGATAAGGATTTCCTGTAATCCCACACAGATAGTGCCGTGCACGTCGGAAGACAGCCTGCAGACCTTCTGGTTCAAACCAATGGAAGAGGTGCTCCGGCGTATCAGGCAATATCCTGCTGTGGAAAGTGCTGCCATGTGGTTGGGTACCGATACTTATACCCGAGGGCGTGTTTATCAGGGTTATACAACGGACAGTGTGCATGTTGTCGAGACTACAGTGCGCTATGTGTCTCCCGAATATTTCGACGTCATGCGCATTCCGCTGTTGCAGGGGAATGTCTCGGATTGGAATTCCACTGCCAGTCCTCTGCCTGCCGTGGTGACCCGTGATTTGGCAGACAGTCTTTTTCAGACAAGTGCCAGGGCGGTGGGCCGCGAGTTTCTGGATTATTACAGCGGAGGTCTCCGTTACCGTGTCTCTGCAGTCTGTACTTTGCAGAAGACGGATGACTATGCCCGTTACGGACCTTTTGTCCTGACTCCTTTCCCCGGTTGGTTCTATGAGGACCAGTACCTCCCGTTCATCTCCCTACGGATACGTCCGGAGGCGGATACGGATAATTTTGCAGCCCGTTTTTATCAGGATATGATGTCGCAGCTGCAGGTCGCTCCATTCTATCTTTTCGACATACAGAGCTATAAGGACCAGAAGATAGAGCGGGATGCTGCCGAAGGAATCACCCCGTATATCCGCAGCGCAAGGCTCATTGTGATATTCTTTGTTTTCAATGTATTCATCGGGCTGATGGGAACTTTTTGGTTCCGTACCCGCCATCGCCGCAGCGAGATTGCTTTGCGCATGGCCATGGGCAGCAGCCGCGGAAGAATACGCTGGCAATTGCTGGGTGAAGGGTTGCTGCTGTTGGCACTTGCTTCCATCCCCGCTTTGATGATATGTATCAATATGGTTATGGCAGATGTCACTTTTACGGAAGCCACGGATGCCACTTGGGGGAGATTTGTCATATGCGTTTCTATTGTCTGGATATTGATGGCATTGATGGTGATTGCAGGAATCTGGTATCCGGCTTCACGGGCCATGAAGGTACAGCCTGCCGAAGCATTGCACGATGAGTGAGTTTTTTTTGAATAATCAGTGCTCATTCTCAATATAACTTGTATATTTGCGTGACGAATAAGAGTTTTGCGTTGAGTATACAAAATCTATATTATGATGAAACGCCTTTCCATTGTTTGCAGGCTTGTTGTGGTTGATGTCGGGAACACTTTCGGCTACGGAACGTACGTACAATGTACTTTTCATACAGTCCTATACAAAAAATACTCCTTGGCACAGCCTTCTGACAGAAAATTTGGAGAACGGACTGGACAAGGGGGGAGTTAAAGCCAATATCACTACTGAATATCTGAATGCCGATTACTGGTCTTTCGCTTCCGAGTGCTTCATCATGCGCCGCATCTGCGAGCGTGCCAGGCAACGGAAAACGGACTTGATTGTGACCTCCAGCGATGAGGCTTTCTTCACATTGACCCATTGCGGTGATTCCCTGCCTTATCAGATACCGGTAGTGGTTTCGGGTATCAAATACCCGGATGAGAGGGTCTTTGAAAGAATGCCCAACGTCTCCGGCTATGTTTCGAAAACGGATTTCGATGTCTTGCTGGATGCGGCTGTCCGCATGTTTCCTTCCCGCAGGGAGTTGGTCTGTCTGTCCGACAGCAGTTTCCTGAGCCTTAAAGGGGTTAAGGCTGTGGAGGAATCCTGGGAACGCATAAAGAGCAACTATCCGGAGCATGAGTTGAAAGTGCTGAATGTGCAGGCCAAGTCCTTGAACTCTATCATCACTTCCATTTGCTATGACTACAATGCCTACAAGCATATTGTCATTGCTCCCAAATGGATTCCCTTTCTTTCCTTGAAGTTGAAGGCCCCCGTGTTTACCAGCCAGAACCTGGCTATGACGAACGGTGTTCTGTGTGTGTATGATGCCGTTCCCGGAGAGGATGCTTTTGCTGCCGGCCGGCAGGCTGCAAGTATTTTGAAGGGCAAGTCACCCGCCTCATTGGAAGTAAAGGACTTTGGGGGCAAGTTGCTGTTCGATTACAAACAGTTGCAGTTTTTCCGTGTGGACACGAACCGTGCGGAGAGCAAGGGCATCATTTTGAATATACCGTTGATGGAGCGTTACCGTGTCTGGTTCATTCTGTTCTATTCGCTGATTGTCGGGGCATTGGTGCTGCTGGTTGCCTGGCTTTTCCGTGCCAACCGCAGGGAGTCGCGTAAGCGCATACATGCCCAGACCCGCTTGTTGATACAGCACCGCCTGGTGGAGCAGCGCGACGAGTTCGACAATATCTTCTGTTCCATTCGCGACGGCTTGATTACGTATGATACCGACCTGCGCATCCATTTTGTCAACCGTCCGTTGTTACAGATGTTGGGACTTTCTTCCGAAACCTATACGTCCCGTTTCTATGAAGGGCAGATGGCCGGCTCCATTTTCAGGATTTACATGAATGGAGAAAACATCCTGCAGGACTTGTTGAAGAAAGTACGTACCGGAAAGAGACCTATTTCTATTCCGGAGAAAGCCTTCATGCAGGAAAACCATCAGGGAACGTATTTCCCCGTTTCCGGCGAGGTAGTACCTATCTTTGCCAATGAAAAGATGACGGGAATGGCGATTGTATGCCGCAATATCTCCGAAGAAGAGATGCAGAGACGCTTCTTCAATATGGCGGTGGAGGAAAGCTCCATTTATCCGTGGCAGTACAACATGCATATGAACCGTTTCCATTTCCCGGGTGGATTGCTGCGCCGTTTCGGGTATACCGGTGATACGGACTTGTTGGCACGTGATGAGATGGACACCCTTATACATCCGGAAGACTTGCTGCATACGCGCAGGAATTTTGATGCCATTCTGTTGGGCAATGAAATCAATTTACGGATGAGTTTCCGGTTGAAGAGTGCGGATGGGAGCTATGAATGGTGGGAGTTCCGCAGTACCGCTTATGACGGACTGACGGTTGATACCCCATACATGGTATTGGGAGTATGCCAGAGCATCCAGCGTTACAAGGATACGGAAGAGGCCTTGATTGCCGCACGTGACCGTGCCTTGCAGGCCGACAAGCTCAAATCTGCGTTTCTTGCCAATATGAGCCATGAGATACGCACCCCTTTGAATGCCATTGTCGGCTTCTCGGACATGCTGGCCAATGAGCCGGAGTTTTCAAACGAAGAGCGGCAGGAGTTTGTGGACATTATCAACACCAATACCAAACTGCTGCTGAAGCTGGTGGGCGATGTGCTGGAACTGTCGCGCATCGAGTCGGGTAACCTCTCGTTCACCTTTCAGCGGGAGAGCGTGTGCCGGTTGCTCGATGACGTCTATCAGACGCATAGCCTGCTTATCCGGCCGCCGTTGCAGTTCCTCAAGGATTTCCCTCCTGAAGATGTGCAGGTGAATGTAGACCCCATGCGACTGACACAGGTACTCACCAACTTCCTGAACAATGCCAACAAGTTTACGAAAGGAGGCAGCATCCGGCTGGGGTATTGCTGTCCGTCCGGCATGAGCGAGGTACATCTTTATGTGGAAGACACCGGCATAGGCATTCCGCACAGCGAGCAGAAGATGATTTTCGAGCGTTTCTACAAGCGCAGCGAGTTTTCCCAAGGCGTCGGGCTGGGCTTGTCCATCTGTGTGCTCATTGTCGAAAAGATGGGAGGACGCATCGAACTCCAGTCCGAGGAAGGCCGTGGAAGCCGTTTCACAGTGGTACTGCCTTGTATTGAATAAATCCTTAAAAAATGTAATCGCGTTGTAATGCCTTTATATATAATTTTGCGTATCTTTGCCAATGTTTTAAGAAATATAACGTTTTAAGAAACTAATTTAAAAGACATTATGTTAAAGAGAGTAAGAATTATACTGACGGTGCTGCTGTTACTGGCCACCGTGGGTGTAGATGCGCAGGTCACCACTGCCTCTATGGCAGGTAAGGTGACGGATGCAAGTAATGAGCCCATTATCGGCGCCACTGTCCAGGCTGTTCACCAGCCTTCCGGTTCGCGCTACGGAACCGTGACCAACGTTGACGGACGCTATTCCATCCAGGGTATGCGCACCGGTGGTCCCTACCGGGTGGAGATTTCCTACATCGGCTATCAGACGGTTATTTATAAGGACATCACCCTTCAGCTGGGTGAGGTATACAACCTGAACGTAGAGATGAGTGAATCTTCCGAGTTGCTGAACGAAGTGATTGTGACGGCTGCCAAGACCAAGTTCACCGCTGAAAAGACGGGTGCCACTACCAATATCTCGTCTGCACAGATGACGCAGCTTCCCACCGTGAACCGCAGCATCAGTGACATTGCCCGCCTTTCTCCCTATGCTAACGGCATGAGTTTTGCCGGCGGTGACGGACGTTCCACGAACTTCACTATCGACGGTGCCAACTTCAACAATAACTTCGGACTTAGCTCCAACCTTCCCGGCGGCGGCAACCCTATCTCCATGGATGCCATCGAAGAGGTGCAGGTAGTGGTGGCTCCCTTCGACGTGCGCCAGACGAACTTCATAGGCGGCGGCATCAACGCCATTACCAAGAGTGGTACGAACACGTTCAGAGGTACTGCCTATACCTATTACCGCAACCAGGACATGCGCGGTAACCGCATCAACGGCGAGGACCTGGGAGCACGTTCCGATGAGTCCAAGACTACCTACGGCTTCACGCTGGGTGGTCCCATCATCAAGAACAAGTTGTTCTTCTTTGTGAACTACGAAAAAGAGAAGACTCCGGGAGAGGTTATAAAGTATCGCGCGCGCGAGGACGGTGAAGATGCGAAAGGTATGGTGTCCCGTACACTGAAGTCGGACATGGAGAAGGTGTACAACCATCTGAAGGACAAATACGGCTATGATGCAGGCTCCTACACCAATTTCCCTGCCGACGAGGAGAACACCAAGCTGCTGGCCCGCATCGACTGGAACATCACGGACCGCCATCGCTTGAGCCTCCGCTACAACAATACGAAGAATACGGCTTGGAATGCCCCGAACGGCAACTCTTCCGATACGGGATATCGCCTGAACAATACTTACCGCGTAGGTACACAGTCTATGGCGTTTGCCAACAGCATGTATTCCATGGACAACAAGGTGCAGTCTTGGGCGGCAGATTTGAACAGCCGCTTCACCGATAAGATTTCCAATCAGCTGCTGTTCACCTACACCAATATAGAGGACATGCGCGGCACCAACTCTTCTCCTTTCCCTTTTATCGACATCATGGCAGGCAAGGACGAGAACGGAAACCAGATTCTGGAACCGTATATGAGCGCCGGTTACGAGTTGTTCACCTACAACAACGGTGTGAAGAACAAGATTACGAACATTACCGATAACTTCACCTTCTTCACCGGTAACCACAAGCTGACGGCAGGTCTTAGCTACGAGCACCAGTTTGCCAACAACGCCTATATGCGTAACGGTACGGGATATTACCGCTATAACAGTCTGGAAGATTTCCTGAGTGGCGCAGCTCCCGAATCATTCGCTTTGACTTATGGCTTCAACGGTGTGGCCAACCCCAATGCTCAGGTTACCTTCAACCAGCTTGGTTTCTATGCCCAGGATGAATGGAACCTCGGCAACAGTCTGAAACTGACCTACGGTATCCGTTTCGACAACTTGATGTTCGACAACGACGACCTCCAGAGAAACGATGCCATCTATGAGCTTGACTTCGACGGGCAGCACATCGACACTGGCAAGTGGCCGGATTCCAGATGGCAGATTTCTCCCCGTATAGGTTTCGTTTGGGACGTGTTCAAGGACAAGTCGCTGAAAGTACGTGGAGGTACGGGTGTGTTTACCGGACGTCTGCCGTTGGTTTTCTTCACCAATATGCCGACCAATGCTTCTATGGTACAGAACTCCGTTACCTTTAAGACCCAATATGACAATGGAAAGGTGGTGGGCCATGATTCCCGTCTGGACCAGTTGGCAGGCGGCATGATTACGGACATGAACCAGATAATCGACAAGTTCAACCTCCCCACCACGATTGAGAAACACGTGGCGGGAAGCAAGATTTCCGGTGTGGCTCAGGACTTCAAGATGCCGCAGGTGTGGAAGTCGTCTATCGCGGTGGACTATCAGGTACCCGTATCTTTCCCCTTGACCGTGACGGGAGAGTTCATGTTCACGAAGAATGTGAATGCCGTTACCATCAACAACATCAATATCAAGAACCCCGACGAATGGAAGTACAATAAGCTGACCACCGTCAAGGGCGCTGATGGAAAAGACGTGACAACTACGGAACTGCTGCATACGGGTATGCAACGTTTCAATGGTGCGGATAACCGCATGGTGTACTCTTATTCTCTTTATGACAACCCCGACAAGAATGTGAAATATGCAGGCGACTTCGTGCATTACAATGGCAAGAATGCCGTGGTACTCGACAATACATCCAAAGGCTACGGCTATACGGCAAACATCACGGTGAATGCCCAGCCGGTGGATGACTTGATGCTGATGCTGGCCTATACGCACACGGAGTCCAAAGAAGTTTCCGGTCTTCCGGGCAGCGACCCTATCTCCACTTGGCAGGGATTGAACACGATTGATGGTTCCAATTATGTGGATGCACAACGGTCACAGTATGTGGTTCCCGATAAGGTGATTGCTTCTGTGGGCTACTACATCCCCTTCAGACACAAAGGCCTGCTTCGTGGCACACACTTGAATCTGTTCTATTCCGGCTATTCTTCCGGCGGTTATAGCTTCTGCTACACCAACGACATGAACGGCGACGGTATCAACAACGACTTGATGTACATTCCGAAGGACGATAGTGAAATCAACTTCAAGACAGAGGAAGACCGCGTTGCCTTCTGGAAATTCGTAGAGCAGGATTCGTACTTGAAGAATCACAAAGGACAGTATGCCGAGGCTTATGCTGCCCGCGCTCCGTGGGTGCACCGCTTTGACTTCCGTCTGCTGGAGGATTTCGAATTCAAGATTGGCAAGACCAAGCATTGCTTCCAGTTGAGTTTCGACATCATGAACGTGGGTAACCTCATCAACTCCAAATGGGGTATCTCCAAGACCAATACCGTTTCCAACAGCAACCGAATCCTGAAGTATGAAGGGGTGAAGAGCGCCACTGACCTGACTCCGGTATTCTCCATGTATAAGGTGAACGGTGAATATCCTACCAAGACTTACGACACCTATCAGAACTACAGCGAATGCTGGAAGTTGCAAGTCGGTATCCGTTACGTGTTCAACTAATCGGGTGCAGATAACCTCCGCTGAATGGCAGAATATGATAAGGCAAGGGCTGTTCCGGGATTTCCGGGACAGCCCTTATTGTTTTTGGCTTTCTTTACTTTATTGTATTTCAACCTCCATAATCACTGGATTGTGGTCGCTGCACAAATCCAGGTCCGGAGAGTAGTATGCAATACCCTTCAGGCTGGGGGAGTGGAAGATGTAGTCAATACGCAACATGCGTTTGGCATAGCGGTAGGTGTACATGTATCCGTTTCCGGCAGTGCGGAATCCGTCTTTGAGGGTTTTCCTCAAATGATGGTAGGTGTAGGAGGAAGGTATTGAGTTGAAGTCGCCGCATAGCAGCACGGGATAGGGGCTGGTCTTAGCGTAGTGGCTGATGACGTAAGTCTGCGTGGCCCGCTTCATGAAGTTTTCGTGCAGGGTGCCTGCGGCATCTTTGGCTGCCTGGACTTCGCGGCGGGTGTCGTCGGTGGCCAGCTCGCGTTCCCACTTCCTGCGCTTCTGGCTAACGCTGGTGGTCTGCAGGTGGTTGTTTATCAGACGTATGGTATCCGTACCCATCGCTACATCGCACATCATGCTACAGTTGGAGCTTTGCTGGTAAGTGATGAAACGGTGGTTCGCCAATGGATAGCGGCTGAATACGGCGATAGGCAGTACGCCCTTGGAGTCTTCGGAAGGGATGAGCGCGTGTGACCAATGCGAGAGTATGCGCCGTATGCTGTCCGTGGGGAAGTCGCTGTTGTCTCCGAACTCCTGGAAGCACAGCACATCCACGCCTTCCTGCTGCATGTACCGGGCTATCTCCTTGCAGGAATAACCGGTAATCTCACCTCCGAAGTTGTGTATGTTGTAGGTGGCTATCTTCAGATACTTGCCTGCCGGGGTCTTGTCTTTCGGCAGGTGGAGCTGGAAGACAGACGTCAGATATCCCCAGTTGCAGAAGAATGCCACCAGCGGAATCAGTGCCCAGCGCTTACGGGCCAATGCCCAGCAGAGTGCCGTTATCAGATTGACAATCAGGAGTACGGGCACTGCCAGCCCCAGTAATGGCATGATGACGGAATCGACCGGAGCTACATTTCCTGAGAAGGCTGCCATTATGGTGATGGTGGCCAAGACGAATGTCGCTGCTATCAGACAGATGTAGAACAGACCTTTTACGGCAGACTTTCCCATGTTGTTTGCTTATTTATTCACTACGTTCACCGGCTTGCCGTCTTGGTAGGCCTTGATGTTTTCGAGCATAATCTGCATGAGGCGTTCGCGCGCGGCCGTGCTTGCCCAGGCAATGTGCGGAGTGATGTAGCAGTTACGGGCAGAGAGCAATGGATTGTCGGCACGGGGAGGCTCCTGCGAGAGTACGTCTACGCCGGCGGCATAGATGGTGCCGTTGTTAAGTGCATTGGCAAGGTCTTGTTCGTTGATGAGCGGGCCGCGTCCGGTATTGATGAGGATGGCGGTGGGCTTCATCAGTCGGAGCCGTTCTGTATTTACCATCTCGCGGGTGGAGTCGGTGAGGGGACAGTGCAGGCTGATGATGTCACATTCGCGGAACAGCTCGTCCAGCTCCATCTTGCGGATTTCGGGAGGAAGCTGGAAGTGGGTCTTGGAGGTGTAGGCGCATGCCTTCATTCCAAAGCCGATGGCGATGCGTGCCGTGGTAAAACCGGTGTGGCCCAAGCCTACGATACCAATTTTCTTTCCGCGCAGTTCGATGAGTGGAGTGTCCCAGAAACAGAAGTCTTTGCTTGTCGTCCAGCGTCCGCGGCGCACTTCTTCGGAGTGGTGCTGCACTTGCTGGGTGATATTCAGGATGTGGGCAAAGACCATTTGGGCTACGGAGTCGGTGCTGTAGGCGGGAATATTGGTGACAATGATGCCGCGTTCTTTGGCAGCGGCGGTGTCTACGATGTTGTATCCGGTAGCCAGCACACCGATGTATTTCAGTTCGGGCAGTGCCGCCATGTGCTCGGCGGTGAGCACGGTTTTGTTGGTCAGCAGGATTTCTGCACCAGCGGCGCGTTCCAATACTTCCGCAGGGGCGGTG
>OHUU01000628.1_pt1 | contig 11201 bp, 4 predicted proteins | sample 1579271 | NCBI WGS metagenome assembly OHUU01 (sample SAMEA3882556, study PRJEB24775) | human gut metagenome | biome: human-associated habitat; feature: intestine environment; material: feces | place: Netherlands | collected 2009/2010 | reverse complement strand
AAACACGACTCCCAATGTAGACCCGCGTCTCGATTTTGTTGTGGGCCGTCCTACTATAACTTGGAAAACTTATCCGGACAAGCCGTGTGAGGGATGGGTGCGTGATAAGGATACTTATGGCTATAATTGCGCGAAGCGCTTCTGGGTTTCTCCGGAAAGTAGTGATATGTTTAATGGCTGGCCTTGGGGGGCTTCACAGTTGAACTGGCAGATTATACGTTACGCGGATATTCTTCTTTGGAAAGCTGAGGCTCTTATTGAACTCAATGAAGGCAATGGACTCGAAACTGCCCGTGATTTGATTAATCAGATACGCAATCGTGCCCGGAACAGCGCCTATGTAAAGGATTTCAACGACCATTCCAAATATGCGGCCAACTACCTTGTCAATCCTTATCCTGCTGATGTCTGGAATCAGGATTATGCCCGTCAGGCCCTCCGTTGGGAAACACGTCTGGAGAAGGCTTTGGAAGGTGAACGTTTCTTCGACCTAGTCCGTTGGGGCATAGTGGAAACAACCATGAACAACTACATTACCGCGGAGTCGGACAATCGCATTTATTATGCCAATGCGCACTTTACGGGTGGAAAGGATGAGTATTATCCGGTTCCGAACAATCAATACGGATTTTCTGGAGGCAAGTATGTACAGAATCCCGGTTATGCTCCGTTCAACTAATTATATTTTGAAATAAAAACGTAAGGGAGGGGAAACGTTTGTTTCCCTCTTTTCCTTTAAACAATCTTTTATTATGAAAAACTTTGCCTATTCTATATTAGGCTGTCTATTGCTTTCTTTGAATGCAGCTTTTGCTCAAAAAACATGGTCGTTTGACGGGCAGGACCCCTTACTTTCCTGTGACGGTAAGTCATTGTTGAATTTGTACACTATAAAGGAAATACCAGAATTTGTTACCGGAGTCGAAGGTAAAGCCCTTCGTACAGACGGGTATTCCACTTGGATGGATACAACCACGGAAGGAGATGTTTCGTCGTTGTCCGGATGGTTTGCTCTGGAATCTTATCCGACGGATACTGCTGCCTTTATGGGAATCAGAGACATGGCAGGAACATCTGTAGCGGTATGTGTAGACCGTTATGGTGAGCTGCTGTTGGGAATGGGGCAGAATGGCTCATACTCTTACTGTTCATTAAAGACAAAAGTCGACCGTTTCAAGTGGCTGCATGTGGTCCTTGATTTGAGTAATGAATCGGTTTGCCTGAATGGACAGAGGATGAGTGCAGAGGTATGGCCCCGGAACTTGCAGGATGGTGAAATGATGTTTCGGGTAGGTAAGGATTTCAGGGAAAAGAAGGTTTGGATGTACGATGTTACGGCTATAAACGGGTTGATTGACGGGATAAGCCTCACTCCCTTTTCCGATGATTCGTCTGCATGGAGAGACGAGATTGCCTTAGGATTGAAGAAGACTCCGGTTTTGGCTATTCCGGAAACCCGTTTTGCGAAGGACTTCAACCGTCCTCGCTATCATCTGTTGCCGGCTGCCAACTGGACGAATGAGACGCATGGTTTACTTCTTTATAAAGGTAAATATCATATATTCAATCAGAAGAATGCTTCTGCAATCTTCCTGGGACAGATAAATTGGGGACATTTCAGCAGTCCCGATATGCTTCATTGGACGGAGGAAAAGCCGGCTTTGACTCCTGATGCTGCTTATGACAAGAATGGAATATGGTCCGGGCATGCTGTTATCAATGATGACGGTATCCCCCAGCTGATATACACAGCCGGTGGAGACAAGATGGGAGTGGGTATTGCTTTTCCAAAAGATACTGCGTTGATAGAATGGGAGAAATATGCGGGTAATCCGGTTATTGCCGAGAAGCCTGCCGGATATACCCGTACGGACATGCGTGACCAGTATGTTTGGAAAGAGGGTGATATCTGGTATATGATTATCGGTTTCGGCATTGAGCAGACCGATACACCCCACGGGGCTTTGCTGCTTTATAAATCGGCGGACTTGAAGAGATGGGATTTTGTACATTTGCTGTTTGAGGGCAATCCGGAAGTGGATGACTCCGGTATTTTCTGGGAAATGCCGGTCTTTAAGAAGATGGGCGGCAAATATGTTCTTTTGGTGAATAGGGTTCCTCATAAAGGCATACCTGCGCGTTGCCAGTATTGGATAGGAGATTTCAAGAATGAAAAGTTTATACCGGACAACCCAGTCCCTCAAAATCTGGAGGTCATCAACCGCTTGCTGTCCCCCTCTGTTGTTGAGACTCCGGAAGGGGATGTTGCTGCCATTGCCATTATACCCGATGAAATAGGAGGGGAGGCCACTTATGAACAAGGATGGGCACATCTCTACAGTATGCCCAGAAGATGGCAGCTGAAAGATGGGAAACTATGCCAAACACCCCATCCCGTGATGAAACAATTGCGTGAACAACCGACGGTTTATTCCAGACAGGCATTGACTGCTGCGAAACCGTGCATTGTGAGCAGAAGGGAACATCAGCTTGAAGTCAAGGCGACTTTTTATCCCGGTGACGCAAAACGGTTTGGATTTACATTGTGTAAGAATCCGGATAATAGCGAATATAGCCTGATTTATTATGATGTGGAGAAGGAGGAACTTATTGTGGACCAGACGCATTCTTCCTTGCGTGCACACATTCCTTTGAAGATTCGTAAGGATCATTATCGGTTGGATACTGCTAAACCGGTGGAGATTCGTTTGTTTATTGACGGTTCTGTAGTGGAAGGATTTATTAATAACGAAGATGCGTTCACTACAAGAATCTTCCCTTTGAAAGAAAATAGTACGCTATTGGAGCTATTCTCTGATGGAAAAACAACGGAAGTTGCTGCCGAAGTTTGGAAACTGAAAGATGTAAAGGTAAAGATGAACTTTTAATGAAAATACAGAAAATGAAGATACCAGCTATATTGGGTGCACTTTTATTGGCAGGAACATTGTCTGCCGGTGCACAAATGAATTCAGACAGTTTATACAAAGAGCCGTATCGTCCTCAGTATCATTTCAGTCCGGAGAAGGGATGGATTGGTGATCCCTCGGGATTCATGTACTATCAGGGTAAATATCATATGTACTGGTGGGGCAAAGTCGAATCTACAGATTTGGTACATTACCAACAGATAACCCCTTATGCCATGACCGGAACGGATGACAATATCAGTTACTTCACCGGTTCTGCGGTCATAGACAAGAACAACACGGCCGGCTTCGGCAAGGGGGCTTATGTGGCGGCTTACACCGTTTTTGAGAAGGACTCCAAGAAACAGGCGCAGGGCATCTCTTTCAGTCATGACGGAAAGACATTTCATTATTATGAAGGTAACCCGGTTCTGGACCTTTGGAGTACGGAATTCAGGGACCCTACCGTCTTCTGGCACGAGCCGACCCAAAAATGGGTGATGGTTGTAGCCAAGGCCCTGGAGAAGAAAATAAAGTTTTATACCTCTCCTGATTTGAAGAGCTGGACTTGGACCAGTGATTTTGGCCCTGCCGGTGACAGTGAAAAGTCTTGGGAGTGCCCGGATTTATTCCAGTTGCCGGTTGACGGGGATTCTGACAAGAAAAGGTGGGTGATGGTCGTATCTGTAAACTGGGCGCAAGAACAATATTTTATAGGAGACTTCGACGGCACTTCTTTTAAGCTGATGGAGAACCATCCTGCAGAGCCTCTATATGTGGACAAAGGGCTGGACTTTTATGCATCCCGCACATTTCAGGATTTTGACGGAACGTTGGATTCCAAAATTTCGATGGGCTGGGTTGCAACCTGGGACTATGCACCGGTAGCTCCATCGAAGTATGGGAAGGGCTTCTGGTCCATTCCCCGTAATCTGGAACTGAAGACATACAAGGAAGGCGTGAGGCTGGTGCAGAAACCGGTGGAACAGTTGCAAACACTTCGCCATAAGCCTGCATCGGTGAAACGTGCTTTATCGGTGGGAACACAGAGGTTACCCGGCTTTGTTCCCGATGAGAATGTCTACGAACTCGATGCTTCGTTTTCTACTGACGTATCCAACACCTTTGGCTTGAATTTGTGTGTGGGTGAAGGGCGCAAAGTGGTGGTCAGCTATGATACGGATTCACATAATCTGGTGATTGACCGCACCCATTGCTCCGATGTGCAGATTCCTAAATTCAGCCGTATGGCATATGCCAGGGTGGAACCGGTAGATAATAAGATACGTTTGCATATATTTGTAGACAAATCGAGTATTGAAATCTTTGCCAATGACGGGAAGGATGTATTCACATTATTAACCTATCCGGGCGAGGCTCAAACCGGTATCGAACTTTTTGCGCAGAAGAAGGGGACGAAGATGGAGTTGGATGCCTGGATGCTTAAATCAATATGGAGATGAGGAATTTATTGTTTGCATTGCTGCTTTTGCCTTTGATGGCCTCTTGTGTGAAGGATACGGCACAAGTGACTTTGGACTCTTTGCTGGATGAAATGATATCTGTAGAAGAATCCGCACGTTATCCGCTGGTGCCATATCGTTGTCTGCAAGTCAGCAGTTATGACCGCTCCTCCGTGTCTCCCGATTCGCCGGGATGGTTTGCCAACAATGATGGCTATGGCATTGTCTGTACGGATACGGTTGATGGGAGAGTGGAACGTGTGATGTTCGATGAAAAGGGCCCTGGAGCTATTACCCGTATCTGGATAACCACAGTTGACAAGCGTGGGACTTGGAGATTTTATTTTGATGGCGAAAGTACTCCCGGATGGATAGTTCCTGCCTATGATTTGATGCGTTTCGGAATACCCAGGTTGGGTAGGGGACTGCTTCAACCCCACACCAGCTATACTCCGGACGGGAAAGGCGGCAATACTCTTTTCCTGCCCATCCCTTTTGCCCGGAGTTGTAAAATTACATTTGAAGACGAACCGGGCATTGCGCCTACTCCCAAATACTATCACATCAATTATCGCAAGTATCCCGAAGGAACTTCTGTGGAAACCTTCTCTGCGGCATCCGTAGCCCGCGTCGGTAAAAAGATTTCAGAGGTAGATGATGCCTTGCTGCATCCTGCATCCCGTTCCGGTTTGCAGGTGGACAAGAAGCGGCAGGTGCTCCAGCCGGGCGATTCTTTGTGGATTGACCTGCCGCAAGGGGAAAATGCGGTTTATGAAATCAGTTTCCAGCTCGCGAATGCAGATTCTACGGCTTATGCCCAACTGATGCGCAATCTTATATTTAAGGCTGATTTTGACGGCCGGTCTACGGTTTGGGTTCCTCTTTCGGATTATTCGGGAGGGGGTATGGGTGCTCCGGCTGTTGATAGCTGGTTCTTGTCTGCAGACGGACAAGGCAAGGTGGTGAGCCGCTGGCTGATGCCCTACAAGACAGAAGGCAGACTATTGTTACAAAATATCTCCGCACACACTGCAGACGTGAGTATGGAAGTGGGAACGGCACCTTTGCCATGGGGAGGGCGTTCCCTCTATTTCCATGCTTCCTGGCGCCAGCAGACCGGACTTCCGGTTTATGAGCGTCCGGATGATGATGCAAATTGCCGGGAGTGGAACTTTGCCACATTGACCGGACGAGGCATATACAAAGGGGATGTCCTGACTCTGTATAACCATTCGCGTGCCTGGTACGGAGAAGGGGATGAAAAGATATGGGTAGATGATGATGTTTTTCCATCGCATTTCGGTACCGGAACAGAAGATTACTACAATAGTTCGTGGGCTCCGGTCGTAATATTCCAAACGCCTTTTGGTGGCGCACCCCGTGCCGACCAGGCGAGTTCTCACGGTTATAATACATTCTTCCGTACAAGGAATTTGGACGGTATACCGTTTTCTTCATTATTGCGTTTCGACATTGAATTGTTGAGTTGGGTAAGGGGAACTGTAGATTATGCAACTACCGTTTACTGGTATGGAGATATGGGAGCGAAAGCTGTTGATACTTCAGGACTTGAGGAAGCAGCCCAAGACTTGCTACCCGTTCCCGGCGATTTATCTAAATATCGAAGAGAAAATAGCATAGAATTTGAGGAAACAACTCCAATAGCCTCTTCTCCATCCATTCATTTTGACAAGCAGAGTATGCTTGGTTTCGTTGACGGGCAATGGAGTGGAGGAACCCAACTCTTGTGTATTGGTGGAAAACCGGGTGATTCTGTAGAGTTTGAGTTCAATCAATTGGAAGACTGTCCTTATCAACTGGTGGTGTATGCCACGAAAGCTCCTGATTATGGCATAGTTTCTTTTTCCGTAAATGGACAAGATACACATATAAAGTGGGATGGATATGATACAAAAGTTACTCTTTCTGACCCTATTTCTTTAGGATGCTATAGTCCGGTGCGTGGAGCATTGACTTTGAAAATATCTTTGTCAGGAGCTAACCCAAAAGCTGTTGAGGAGAAGAATTTGTTTGGATTAGATGCTATACAACTTATGAAAAAACAATGATATTATGAAAGAGAGGATACTGATACTTTTACTACTGGCTACTGTTTGTAGTATGCAGGCACAAAATATTCACATGGCACTACGTCCGGATGATTTACTGATAGATAATTTTGAAGGAGATACTTTTGGAAACTGGATATTGGAAGGAAATGCTTTTGGCAATTCACCAGTTTCTATGGAACGTTTGTCAATATGGGGGGATAATAGGTTTGAAGGAAATCGGATGGCTTCTAGCTTTGTCAATGGAGATGCCGGTACCGGTGTATTGAAGTCACCTCTTTTCAGGATAGAACGCAGATATGTTAATTTTCTGATAGGTGGGGGTGTTGATTATCAGCGGGAGTATGTAGCCCTTTGGATTGATGGAAAGGAGGTGAAAAGAAGTACGGGGTATAATAGACGTGTCATGGAATATGAGTCTTGGGATGTTGCTGAATATATGGGAAAAAATGCCCGGATTGTTTTAGTGGACCAATCAAAAGAGGGCTGGGGATTTATCAATGCCGACTGTTTCTACCAGTCTGATACCAAATTGGAAAAAGAAATTTTTGCGAAAAGAATGTTGGTAACTCACCGTTATTTGAATATTCCGGTAAAGATGGGAGCGGTTATAGAACAGATGGATATATGGATTGGTGATAAAATGGTACGTAATATGGAAGTGGAGCTTGGCGGCGATGAACCTGATTATTGGGTTACATTGGAGGTCAAGGATTGGATTGGGCAAGAATTACGGATAGAGGCGAGTAAGAGTCCTAATGTAGAGCAAGCTTTGAATCAATGCTTTTGTTCTGAAACTCCTAAGGAAGAGAACTTGTTTTATAAAGAACCGTTACGTCCTAAAGTACATTTTACTTCTCGCCGGGGATGGCTGAATGATCCGAATGGTCTGGTTTGGCATGAAGGGGAGTGGCATCTGTTTTATCAGCATAATCCCTATGGCTGTATTTGGGGTAATATGACATGGGGGCATGCTGTGAGCCGGGATTTGGCACATTGGACTGAGTTGGGGGATGTATTACATCCGGACTCGTTGGGACCTATTTTTTCCGGTTCGGTAGTTGTTGATAAAAAGAATACGCTGGGGTGTCAACAAAATGGAGATACAGTATTGGTTGCTGTTTATACTTCGGCAGGTGGATTCGGGTATCACACCCGGCATTTGCAACATTCACAAAGTATAGGATATAGTTTGGATAAGGGGCGTAATTGGGTTACTTTTTCCGGTAATCCGGTACTTCCCACGTTGGTCAGGTACAATCGTGATCCTAAGGTGACGTGGCATACGCCGACTGGCAGATGGATTATGGTATTGTACTTGGATAAGCAGGAGTATGCTATCTTTTCATCTCCCAATTTGATGGATTGGACTGAAACGGACCGTTTTAAATTAGAGGGGGCGGATGAGTGTCCCGACTTTTTTGAAATGTCCGTAACCAATGAACCTACTGTCCGGAAATGGGTCTTTACCGGGGCGAACAGTACCTATTTGGTTGGGAGTTTTGATGGATATCGTTTTCGGCCTGAGACGAAACCTGTAAAAATGGATAGTGGTACAAACTATTATGCGGTTCAAACATATAGTAATGCACCAGATGACCGAAGAATACAAATAGCATGGATGAACGGAAGTAATTTCCCGGATATGCCTTTCAATCAACAAATGTCCTTTCCGCGTGAATTAACATTACATCGGGTTGATAAAGGATATGTCTTAAAAAGTATGCCGGTAAATGAACTCGCTTTATTATATGGGAGAAAGTACATCTGGAAGAGTCTGGTAGTTGAAGAAAAGAATTGTTTCACGACAAAGTTGAATACTCCTGCCTTCTATCTGAAAACGGGTTTTGCTGTAGATAGTGTTGATGCGCAGATATTGGCTTTTGATATTAATGGTTTGAATTTGATTTACGATTCTGTCAAACAGATACTCACTGTTAAGAAAGAGAATGGGGAAACCTTGAAGCAGATGGTGCTAAAGCCCAATGAAGGAAGAATTGAATTGGATATATTGTCGGATATTGCTTCTGTAGAAATCTTCGTCAATCAAGGAGCACTGTCTGCTGCTTTCTATCATCTGATTGAAAAAAACACTCCTTCTGTCACCATATCAGTTGAAGGCGGACAAACAAAGTTGAAACAGTTGACAATTCATGAATTGAATTCTATGTATGTTCCCCAGTGACATACAGATACCTTTTTAAGGATGGAATGTAACATTTGTAGTATGCTTTGAAACAAAAAAGATAGTCTCCTGCTGCTTGGTGGCGTATCTTTGCATGCTAGAAAAACATAATTAATTTAATACCAACAGAAACATGATTCATTTAAAAGACTTTTGGCGGACAATCAGAAGGACGCTTACCGTATTTATATTAGGAACTACCGTGGCTGTCTTCACATGCCAGGCCATAAATCCTCCTTTCGTGATTAAACATCTGGGTGACGGACAGAGTATCGTCCAAATTGACGAGCAGAAGAAGTTTTTGCTGCTGCCGGTGGAAGAGGCTTCTCCGGAGGCAAAATTGTATATGATAGCGGACAATGATGTTGTACGCAGTATGAACGTGCGATTGGCAGTCAATAAGGTTGACTATTTTGTTCCGGTCGATTTGACCGGCTTCGATAATAAACATCTCTCTTTCAACTTCCAGCTTATTCCGGATTCGGCCTTATGCTGGGAAGAAATGAAACTGTCGGATGAATTCGATGTTTCGAACCGGGAGAAGTACCGTCCGGTGTATCATTTCAGCCCGGCTTACGGTTGGATGAATGATCCTAACGGAATGTTCTACAAAGACGGGGTCTACCATTTGTTCTACCAGCATAATCCCTACGGCTCCATGTGGGGGAACATGCATTGGGGACATGCCACCAGTACGGACCTCGTCACTTGGGAGCATCACGGAGATGCCATTTCGCCCGATGCGTTGGGAACAATTTTCAGTGGCTCTTGTGTTGTCGACAAGGATAATACGGCCGGGTTCGGTGCCGGTGCCGTCATTGCCTTCTATACATCGGCAAGCGACCGTCAAGTGCAGAGCATGGCCTATAGCCTTGACAACGGAAAAACCTTCAAGAAGTATGCGCGAAATCCCATCCTGACTTCCACGCAGCGCGACTTCCGTGACCCTAAAGTCATCTGGCACGAAGATACCAAGAAATGGATCATGGTTCTTGCCGTAGGGCAGGAAATGGAAATATACTCTTCTGCCGACCTGAAGAGCTGGACGCTGGAGAGCAAATTCGGTGAAGGACAAGGTGCTCACGGCGGAGTCTGGGAGTGTCCCGACCTGCTTGAACTGCCGGTTGAAGGTACGGAACTGAAGAAGTGGGTACTCGTCTGTAACCTCAATCCGGGTGGACCGTTCGGTGGCTCTGCCACACAATATTTCGTGGGGACATTTGACGGAAAGAGATTCGTGAACGAGTCTCCCGCAGTGACGAAATGGATGGACTGGGGAAAAGACCATTATGCAACTGTCACTTGGAGCAATGCTCCTGCAGGACGTGCCATTGCATTGGCATGGATGAGCAACTGGCAATATGCTAACTATACTCCTATACAGCAGTTCCGTAGTGCCAATGCTTTGCCACGTGAATTGAGTCTGTATACAGGTGAGGACAAGCAGCTTTATCTGAGTGCCGCACCGGTAAAAGAGACGGAAAACTTACGGAAGGATTCTAAAAAACTGGATGACTTTACAGTGAATGGTGAGAAGCGTTTTGAAACACTTTTTGAAAATAATGATGGCGCTTTCGAACTGGAACTGCAATTAACATCGGCAGGTAAAGAAGCTGGTTTTGAATTGCTGAATAGTCTGGGTGAGAAAGTGAGGATTTATCTGGATGCTGCGGAAGGACGTGTGGTAATGGATCGGGCGGAAAGCGGTATTGTAGACTTTGGCAAGAAGGTAAAGCCGCATGATTTGGATACCGAAGAGAGTTATGCTCGGTATAAAGAAGTGACGGTGAACTATAAAAATGATTTTGCTTTGGGTACTTGGGCTCCGATAAACACCGCGAAAGGACATAAGGTTCAAGTGTTTGTGGATAATGGAAGTGTGGAACTGTTTGTTGACGGCGGTCGCATTGCCATGACTAATCTGGTATTCCCGAATGAACCTTATAACTCCTTACGTTTTTATAGTGAAGGAGGGGAGATGAAAATCTCAGATTTCACAATATATAAATTAGGTCTATAAATAGGTCAGGTGAATAAGATGAAGAAATAAAAAATGAAAAAATAAAAGCCATGAATAATAATAAAAACCTATATGCCAAATTAATTCCGGTGATGCTTTGTTTCTTCGCCATGGGGTTTGTTGACTTGGTGGGGATTGCGTCGAACTATGTAAAGGCTGACTTGGATCTCACAGACTCGCAAGCCAATGTCTTCCCCTCACTGGTCTTTTTCTGGTTCCTGATTTTCTCCGTACCTACGGGTGTTCTGATGAATAAGATAGGGCGCAAAAAGACAGTCCTTTTGAGTTTGATAATCACTTTTGCTTCTTTATTGATTCCTGTTTTTGGAGACGGCTATACCCTCATGCTTATTTCCTTCTCTTTGTTGGGGATCGGTAATGCATTGATGCAAACGTCCTTGAATCCGTTGTTGAGTAATATCATTGCCGGGGACAAGCTGGCAAGTGCATTGACTTTCGGACAGTTTGTAAAAGCTATAGCTTCTTTTCTGGCCCCTTATATTGCCATGTGGGGAGCTACTCAGACCATTCCTTCTTTCGGATTGGGATGGAGGG
>OHUU01000626.1_pt1 | contig 11244 bp, 7 predicted proteins | sample 1579271 | NCBI WGS metagenome assembly OHUU01 (sample SAMEA3882556, study PRJEB24775) | human gut metagenome | biome: human-associated habitat; feature: intestine environment; material: feces | place: Netherlands | collected 2009/2010 | reverse complement strand
TTGCCTGCGGCTATCCCGTGCTGGGCTTCGACCGTAAGCCGGTCGGCGACCTGCCGAGCCTGCAGGCCTGCGCCTCGGCCGGTCAGTGCATCATCTCGTCGGCCTACGACGAGGAGTTCCATGCGCGCGACCTGCTCACCTCGCTCGTGCTGCTCACGCGTCACGACACGGCGCGCCGCACGTCCTACCTGCACGCGCGCGACGCCCTGCTTCGCCTGGTGGAGCTCGGCGTGGTGCCGGTCGTCAACGAGAACGATACCGTCACCGTCGATGAGATCAAGTTTGGCGACAACGACACGCTGGCGGCCATCGTGGCCTGCTGCGCCAAGGCTGACATGTTGGTGCTGCTGAGTGACATCGACGGCCTGTACACCGCCAATCCCCACACCCACACGGATGCAAAGCTCATCCCGCTGGTGGAGGAGATCACCCCCGAGGTGATGGCTCTGGCCGATGGTGCCGGTTCGGCCCTTGGCACCGGCGGCATGGCCACCAAGCTGCGCGCTGCCCGCATGGTAACGGGCAGCGGTGCCGATATGGTCATTGCCAACGGCGCACACCCGGAGCTTTTGTACGACATTGCCGCAGGCAGATCCGCAGGCACCCGCTTTGCGGCCCGCAAGGAGGACTGAACACATGACCACACAGGAAATTCTGGAAGCCGCCCGCAGCGCCAAAAGTGCCCTTGCGCTGGCCGATAACACCGCCCGCAACGCGGCCCTGCTGGGCATGGCGGACGCTTTATGCGATGCGCAGAACCAGTCTGCCATCCTTGCCGCCAACGCCGAGGACATGGCTGCTGCCAAAGGGCACATCAGCGATGTGATGCTGGATCGTCTGGCCCTGACCGTTCCGCGCATCGAAGCCATGGCGCAGGGCATCCGCGAGGTTGCCGCCCTGCCCGACCCGGTGGGCCGGGTGCTGAATCGGGTAGAGCGCCCCAACGGGCTTGTCATTGAAAAGACGGCTGTACCCATGGGTGTGATCGCCATTATCTACGAGAGCCGTCCCAACGTGACCAGCGATGCCGCTGCCCTTGCCATCAAAAGCGGCAACGCCTGTATCCTGCGCTGCGGCAAGGAGGCATGGCGCAGTGCTCATGCCATCGTCACAGCCCTGCGGCAGGGCCTGAAAAAGGCCGGTCTGCCCGAGACAGCGGTCTGCCTGATCGAGGACACCACCCACGCTTCTGCCAACGCTCTGATGACCGCTGTAGGCTATGTGGATCTGCTGATCCCGCGCGGCGGTGCCGGGCTGATCCGTGCCTGCGTTCAGAACGCCAAGGTGCCCTGTATCCAGACCGGCACCGGCATCTGCCATATCTATGTAGACGACACTGCCGACCTTTCCAAAGCTCTGGACATCATCGAGAACGCCAAGGCCAGCCGCCCCAGCGTCTGCAATGCCGAGGAGGTCTGCCTCGTCCACAGCGCCATCGCGGCCGGGTTCCTGCCGAAGCTGGCCCAGCGCCTCGGCCCGGACCGCACCGCCAAGGGCCTGCACCCGGTGGAGCTGCGGCTGGACCCGCGCGCCGCCGCCCTCATCCCGGGCACACCCGCCGGGCCGAAGGACTTCGACACCGAGTTCCTCGACTACATCCTCGCGGTGAAGGTCGTGGACAGCGTGGAGGAGGCCGTCGCCCACATCGCGGCCCACTCCACCGGCCACAGCGAAGCCATCCTGACCCGGACCGACGCCCACGCGGCCCTCTTTACGGCTGCCGTGGACAGCGCTGCCGTCTACGTCAACTGCTCCACTCGCTTCACCGATGGCGGCGAGTTCGGCCTCGGCTGCGAGATGGGAATCTCCACCCAGAAGCTCCACGCCCGCGGCCCCATGGGCCTCGGCGAGCTGTGCAGCTACAAGTACATCATCCGCGGCGACGGTCAGGTCCGGTGATCCTTTGACAAGACCGCCGCTGCGATAAAAATTTTCTTCATTTTTCACGACAGGCCGAGGCCAGACGCCTCGGCCTATACTTTTGTTTCATTCGAATGGACTGTTTTTCTGCAGGATACACTTTCGGCTGAAAAAATTTTTACAAATGCATCGGAAAATAAATTCTTGTATCCAAATTTTCGCCATTCTCCACAAAGCTATAGTCATACTTTCCCCATTTTGTCTCGCAAAAATCACAACAAACCTCTTGACATCCGGGCTTTGAGCGGGTTAAATTTAAGATGAAGGTATAATTCAACACAATCTTACTTGTTTGGTCTGTTTGTTGAGAGTTGTTCTCCACGAGGCTTCAGTTTTTTAAGTCGTTTTCTATCCGGGGACACTTTTCCGAGCATATCCGCCCACCCACAACACTATACTTGGAATGAAGGAGAGAGCGTTATGACGATTGCTATACTCGCACATGACTCCCGCAAAGAACTTGCACTTCAGTTCTGTACCGCCTACAGTGGAATCTTATCCCGCAACACGGTCATTGCCACCGGTACCACCGGTCGGATGCTGGCGCAGGCCACCGGTCTGCCCGTGCACTGCTACCTCTCCGGGAAGCTGGGCGGCATCCAGCAGATCGCGGCCCGGGTGGCCTGTGACGAAGTAGACCTTGTGCTCTTCTTCCGCGACCCCCTCAAGCAGGAGACCGGCAGCAGCAACGAGCAGAATCTGCTGCGGCTGTGCGATATGCACAGCGTGCCCATCTCCACCAACATCGCCACGGCCGAGGTATTGCTGCGCGGCCTCGATCAGGGCGACCTCGATTATCGTGAGGGCATCCACCCCGACATCACGGAGCCTCTGCCCGTCCACCGGGCCGTGTGCTGAGGCTGTTTTTTGAGACATCGACCCATCTGGTGTTTTTTTGTGTATAGAGGGTTTCGAATAACGAAAGACACCGCAGAAGTTTGCGCTTCTGCGGTGTCTTTTCATTTTATCCTGTGCTCAGGCAGCACGGAGGGACGACTTATTCCAGACCACCCATCTGCTTGATGGCCTTGATGGCGAAGGTCAGGGTGCGGCCCATTGCCACGCCCGCCATCAGGCAGGGGTAGTTGTTGGCGAAGAAGGAGCCGGACATATCGCCGGTGACGTACAGGCCGGGCATGGGCTTGTTGTCGTTGTCGAGAGCCTGACCCTTATCGTTGATGGCGATGCCCTGCTCGGTGCACAGCAGGGAGGCACCCAGCCAGCAGCCGTAGAAGGGAGCGGTGCGGATGGCGCTCAGGCGGTAAGCGGGCTTGCCGAAGTCTTCATCCTCCTGCTTGTCGTACAGCTCGTTGTAGCGGTCAACGGTAGCGAGGAAGGTGTCCTTGGCCTCACCGGTGAAGCCAAGCTTGTCAGCCAGCTCCTCGATGGTGTCGCAGACGAACAGGGTGCCGGCTGCGACTGCCTCATCGACCTTGCCCTGGAAATACTTCTCGCCGCCGGCACGGGTCTGAGCAGAGCAGCCGATGGTGTGGAAGCGCTTTGCGTCCTCCAGAACATTGGCGTCGCAGATCTGTGCGTAGACGCGGCCCGGCTGATGGGCAGCAGCATAGACGATGTCGTTGTAGGGGCTGCTCTCGTTGGCGAAGCGCTCACCGTTGCGGTTGACCTTCAGGAAGGGCTGGGTGCCGGGGTTGTACTGGCGGATGGGGCCGGGGAAGGCCTTGCCGCCGAAGGCAGAGTCGCTTGCGACATAGCCGCCGTCCACGCCGGGGGCCACGATGCCGCGGTCGAACAGCATGGGAGCTGCTTCCTTGTCGAAGTTTGCGCCAGCCCAGACCGCAGCACGGATGCCGTAGCCCTTATCGGCCGGAGAGTAGGAGCCGGCGGTGGTGACAGAGGTGCCCAGCGGGTCCAGCTGCTCCATCATGTAGGGGTTGCCGGGGAAGCCGCCGCAGGCCAGCAGGACGCCCTTGTTGGCGTTGTAGCGGATGAAGTGGTCGTCCTCGGTGCTCTGGGCGATGACGCCGGTGATGCGGCCGGTCTCGTCCTTCTCCAGCTTTGCCAGAGAAGTCTTGAAGTCCACATCATAGCCCAGCTCGCGGATGTAGTCCAGCAGCAGCTCGTTGCGGGCTGCGCCGGAGCTGCGGTCGTAGGTGTACTCGATCTCCGGGTACATATAGTCGGTGTTGTGCTCGGCGTTCTCGGCGGGCCATCTTGCCTCATCGCCGTAGGTGTAGATCATCTTGACGCCGTACTTGTCCTCCATGATGGAGCGGATGAACTCGATCATCTCGCCGGACTCGTCGATCCAGGTCTTGACGACGCGCTGGTCGCACTTGCCAGAAGCGTAGCGGGACACCTCGCTCAGGAGCTTTGCGCGGTCCATCTTGATGCCCTGTGCCTGTGCGCCGAAGCCGTCCACCGCGCCGACCCAGTGGCGGGTATCCTGCACATTGCCGTTCTGCTCGATGACGCGGAAGTTCAGACCGTTGGCGGCTGCGTAGGCAGCTGCGCCCATGCCGCCGTTGCCCGCGCCGACGATGAGGATGTCGGTGTCCACGGTCTCAGTGATGGCAGCCTCGTCGATGTCAGGCTCCTTGCCCAGCCAGTCGGTCTCATCGCCGGTGGGCAGCTGGACGGAGGTCACAGCAGCTTCGCCCTTGGCCTGTGCGTAGCAGCTCTTGGCAGCCTTCATCACAGCATCGGAGGTGATGGTGGAGCCGGAAACACCGTCGATCTCGGCAGAACCGGCAGCCATCAGCTGCTCGCGCAGCTCGTCGGCAGCGGCAGCGCCGTAGGAAGCAGTCTCGCCGGATGTATCGACCACAACATCGGTCACAGCGCTGTCAGAGAAGGTCATCGTGACCTTGACGGTGGAAGAGATGCCCTCGGCAGTGCCCTCATAGGTGCCGGGGATGTAGGTACCGGCTGCACCGGAGGAAGCTGCGGTGGAGGAGCTGGCGGTGTTGCAGGCAGCCAGTGCACCGGCAGTCACACCGGACATGGCGGCTGCGGCAGCGATCTTCAGAAAACCTTTGCGGGAGATCTTATTCATTTTGCGTAGACCCTTTCTTCTCGTTCTTCTTTATTCTTGCTCATAGCTTCGTGCGGCGGCAGACCTTCTCGCGCTGCGCCCACATCGTTCGACAATAATTTAACACAAATGCAGGGGTCTGTCTTTTAAGAATCCTTAAACTTCTCCGCTGCCGTTCGGTCTGATTTTCGTCCCAAAGGCCGTTTTCGTTAATTATTTGCTTAACAAACCGCAAAAAGAACGCCGACTGTTTAAGTTTCCTTAAAAAGTCGGCGCTCTCATTTAAACGATTCTTAAGCTCTCTCCCCCTCCGGCTGGAAGACGTATCCCTTTCCCCAGACATTTTTTAAGTAGACAGGCTTTGCGGGGTCCGGCTCGATCTTGCTGCGGAGGTTATGGATATGGACCTGCACCGTCCGTACATCGCCGAGGCTGTCCTTGCCCCAGATCTTCTGGTAAAGCTCATTGGCCGTAAAGAAGGTGTTCGGGTAGCGGACAAAGAGGGTCAGGATGCGGTATTCCATATCAGCCAGATGGACGCTGCGGCCGTCCTTCTCTACGCTGTGGCTGTTGGCGTCCAGTGTGAAGGCCGTGCAGTGGTAGCCGTTGACGCTGGGTTCTGCGCCGTCCATCTGGACCCGGCGGATGTTGGCCATGATGCGGGCCAGAAGGATCTTGTTGTTATAGGGCTTGGCCAGAAAGTCATCGCCGCCCATTTCCAGCGCACGGACGATGGTGTCAGTGTCGTCCAGACAGGAGGTGAAGATGATGGGGCAGTGGTGCCAGCTTCGCAGGCGCTGGCAGAGGTCTACTCCATTGGTGTCCGGGAGAAGGATGTCCATCAGGATGACATCGAACCTCTCCCGCGCATGGCTCAGCGCGTCGCCGCCCGTCTCCGCACAGACCACCTCGAAATTCTGCTGGCTCTTTAAAAAATAGCAGGTGGTGTCGCGGATCACGGGGTCATCTTCCACCAACAATACGCGGATCATCCCTGTCAGCCCTCCCCTTTTTTCGCACGATTTGATATACTATAGTATACCTTATTTTTCTTACGTCCACAAGGGGAGGCATCGCCATGAAGCAAAAATGGCTCATTCTCATTTTTTCCGCCCTGCTGACGGCTTTCATCGTGCTGGCCGGCGTCTGGGGCAATGCACAGTTCCAGCAGCTGCCCAGCGGCGGCGTCCTTACGGCCCAGCAGACCGCCAAGGGCATCGCGCCGGATGGCTGGCGGCAGGAGGCTCCCGGCCAGTGGCATTTCACCTTCACCGCCGGGGAGGATCTCTCGTCTCTCACCCTCTGCGTCACCAATACGGCAGCGCCGCTGGAGGCCGAACCGCTGACCGACCTTGCCCGCTCGGGCGAGCTGTACGCGCTGGATGTTACACCCGGCAAAACGGTGGAGCTGGTATTCGCCTGCCGCCGCAGCCCCCAGATATGGCTGATGTCCTCGGCCTTCTCCGACCGGGCCTTCCGTTTCCGCACCCTGACCCAGCTCATCACCCTGACGGCTTTTGTGACGATGGGGGTGGTGGTTCTGGCCCTCTACCATTACAAGCACCAGCCGGAGCTGGGGTATTTTCTGCTCTACCTTGTCATCATGAGCGCGTGGGCGCTGATGGTCTTTTTCTTCCCGGCCATCCGGAGCGGCCCGCTTCAACTCGTTCTCCGCTCTTTCTTCGCCTTCACGGTGCTGGCCTCGGCGCTGCTGGCTGCGGGGCTGCTGGGAATGGAGCTGCCCCGCTCCGGGCGGGGGCTTCTCGCGCTCATCGCGGGCTGTGCCGTTTTCTTCCTGCTGGGCATGAACGACTATCCCCCGCTTCGAGTGGGAGTGCTGGCGGCCGGTATGTTCTTCTGCCTCTATCTCCTGATGGCCGCTGTGAAGACGGGCTACGAGGGGGCCGGACTGATGCTCCTGCCCTGCGCCGTCACCACCGGCTTCCGGATCTGGGCGCTGCTGCCCGGTCTGGACAGCCCCTTCTTCGTGGAGTCCGTCCCCTTCTACCTGCTGCGCTGCTCCCGCCTCTACGACCTGCCCTTTGCCATCGGCTGCATGGTCTTCGTCTGCCGCCGGTTCGCCCTCCTCTTCGACCGTACCGAGCAGCTGGCCCGGGAGCTGGACGCCCGGGTGGCCGAGCGGACGAAGGAGCTGACCGCCGAGACCGATGCCCGCAAGAGCATGATGCTCAATATCTTCCACGACCTGCGCAGCCCCCTGTTTGCAGTCAGCAACGGGCTGGAAACGCTGGAATCTGCCCCCGAGGCCCTGCCTGCCCTTCTGCCCGCCCTGCGCCAGCGCGTCGAGTTCCTGCGGCGGCTGACGGAAGACCTCTTCCTCGCGGCCAAGCTCGAACAGAAGCAGCTCCTGCTCAATGAGGACCGCGCTGCGCTCAACGAAGAAGCCGCCGCCGTCTGCGCAGCCTGTCAGAGCGAGGCCGACCAAAAGGGTGTTGCGCTCTGCCTCAGCGCCGACATTCTCCTGCCCGTCTGGGGCGACAGCGTGCGGCTGCAGCAGATCCTCCAGAACCTCGTGACCAACGCCATCCACTACACCCCCGCCGGGGGCAGCATCCATGTGGTCTGCCGCGCCGAGGGCGGGACGGCCTGCGTCAGCGTGCAGGACACCGGCTGCGGCATCGCACCGGAAGATCAGGGGGCCGTCTTCGACCGGTATTTCCACACCTCTGCCGACAAAAAGCACGACTCCACCGGCCTCGGCCTGACCATCGCGCAGGAGCTGGCCCGCCTCCATCACGGCGAGATCACCCTGCAAAGCGAAGTCGGCAGGGGCAGCATCTTCACGCTGAGGCTGCCGCTCTTGAATATCGAAGAGTATAGCAGTCTGCGCTTTTATCGCAAGACAAGAAATTAGTGCAACATTCAAACAGCATATTTGCGATATGCAATTCAACGCTGTTGCTGTTGCATTAAAAAGTTGAATTGCTATAATGCACAAGCATCGCTTGTGGTTTACTCTGTGAATCAAAAAGGGAGTTCTGTCGCGGACAAATGTCCGGGCAGAACTCCCTTTGCCTTTAGCGAATATTATGATGGATAAACAAAAATAAACCTCCCGGCCGCAGATAGTCAGACAGTTCGCTTTCAGGCACACCATACACGGGCAGAACCCCGTCGATAATCGGAACGTCCGGATGCTCTGCCGTAAGACGGGAATCCGGATAGGGCTGTACCAGCACGACTTTAAGTGCCGGATTCTGCTCTCGCAGATAGCGAGCCGTGCCAAAGTCGGTGCCGCCGGTGCCTGCCATGCAGACCAGAACATCCACATTTTCTTCCGTGTCCTGCCAGATCTCCGGCCCGGTAGTGCGGTAATGTGCTTCAGGGTTGGCCGGATTCGCCGCTTGATTGTTGAAGTAGGCTCCGGTACGGCGGCAGTATGCTGCAATTTCCTCCAGCGTTGCTTCCCGTTCCGGCTCCTGCCATGTGTGAGTGCGCTCTGTTTCCGGGCGATCCCCTGTTGCGTCTTTGTAATCCAGAAGACGAACCCCATAAGGGCAAAATGCTCAAAGTCGATGCCGTTCTTCTTGAGCAGATTCTGGAAGTAAATGCTACACACAAGGCAACCGTTTTTCTGGGAAATCGCATATTCGTAAAAATCGGTCGCTCGCTTACCGATGAGCCTCTCGTCCAATGCATAAGAGCCAGCCTCCGCCGCATTGTGAAGCAGCGTGCGCTTTTCTGCGGTCAGGGCATGACCGTCCGACACATGGTCCGTAATGATTTTCTGGATAGCTTCCGGCGCATGCGCCGGGTTGATCTCGCTGATTCTGGACATTGTAACCCCTTCCTTTCCCGTTGGTGAATGTTTTATCCACAAAATATACCCACTTACATATTATGTAAATAGGTTTTTGCTTTGAGCGTAAAAATGCTCTATGCCATCCTTCTGAAACATGTTTTTTCTCTGTTTTCTCTTGACGATGCCCTGCTAATGGAGTAGGATGGTGCTGCAAAAATGAATTGCAAACGAGGAGGTCCAAATGCAAATCAGCTTTTTATTGATGCAGCAGATCGCACAGCTATTTCTGATTCTGCTGATGGGATATGCCGTTGTAAAAACCGGCTTGTTGAAGGCATCGGACAGTAAGGTGCTGTCTGTGGTCTTTGTCTATCTGGTCATGCCCTGTGTCGTTCTGAACGCCTTTCAGATCAAGGATACACCGGAGATTCGCACCGGACTGCTTTATTCCATGGGCATCGCCGTTGGAATGCACGTTGTATTTCTGCTTCTGAATGCGCTGTTCCGCAAAGCTCTCAAGCTGGACGCCGTGGAGCAGGTCAATATCATTTACAGTAATGCCGCCGCGCTGGTCATTCCCATCGTGCAGGCCTTGCTGGGGGAGGAATATGTTGTCTACTCCTGCGCCTTTGTCATTGTACAGCTGGTACTGCTCTGGACCCATGCAAGCGCCTGCCTGCAGGGGTCTGCCCGGCTGGAATGGCGCAAGCTCCTTACCAATGTCAATCTGATCGCCATTGCAGCCGGTGCTCTGCTGTACCTGCTGCACATCTCGCTGCCTGCCCCGATCACCAGCACACTGAGCAGTGTCGGCAATATGATCGGCCCCATGGGAATGCTGCTGGCAGGCATGGCCATTGCGGAAGTGCCCCTGAAAAAGGTTTTCTGCACCCCGCGCAACTATCTACCGGTGTTCCTGCGTCTGCTGGGTGTTCCGCTGGTCATTGTCTTGCTGCTTTGGGCAGTTCAAGCCTCCCACTGGATCCCGGACGGCAAGCCCATCCTGATGACGGTCTACCTTTCTGCCATTACCCCCGCCTGTGCAACAGTCACCTCCATGGCACAGCTCTATGACCGGGATGCTTCTCATTCCAGCGCGATCTATGTCCTGAGCACGCTGCTTTCCATCCTGACCATGCCGCTGATGATCGGGGCGTTTGAGCTGCTGCTCTGAAATACGAAAAAAGGCCGCCCGGCACCGTAGCAGGGCAGCCTTTACAACTACAAGGATGTGTCTCTATGAAACTCAAACAATTCATTCAGCAGGAAACGGTCCTCACCGCAGCCGCTGTGCTGGCCGTTGTCTCCGCCTTCTTTGTTCTGCCGGATGCGCAGTATCTCGGCTACATCGACCTGCGCACGCTGGCGATCCTGTTTTCCCTGATGACGGTCATGGCCGGGCTGCGGCGGCAGGGCTTTTTTGATGGCCTGGGACGGGCATTGCTGTCCCGTACCCACAGCACCTTTCAGCTGACGCTGGTACTGGTCGGGCTGTGCTTTTTCGGAAGCATGTTCATCACCAACGATGTTTCCCTGCTGACCTTCGTTCCCTTTACGTTCGTGGTTCTGAGCCGTCTGGGAGCGGATGTCCGCCGCTCCCTTCTGATCCCGGTGGTCTGTATGCAGACCATTGCGGCAAACCTTGGCAGTATGCTGACCCCCATCGGCAACCCGCAGAACCTCTATCTTTACGGAAAAAGCGGCATGAGCATCGGGGGATTTGTGCTTCTTATGCTGCCCTACACCCTGGTCTCTCTGCTCCTGCTGCTGGCTTGGGCAGCGCTGGTCTGCCAGAAAGCCTCTGCCGCCCTCTCCGTGGACGAGCTTGTTTCTTCTTCTGCATCTCAGGGGGATCAGAAGATCATCCTGCTGTATCTGGTTCTGTTTGCCGTCTGCCTGCTGTCCGTGATCCGGGCACTGCCCTATGGCATTGCCTTTGCCGCTGTACTCGTCTGCGCCCTTTTTGCAGACCCACACACCTTGCGGACGGTGGACTATTCCCTGCTTTTGACCTTTGTGGCTTTTTTCATCTTCATTGGCAATCTTGGCCGCATTCCGGCCTTTTCCGGCTGGCTGCAGGAGTTTCTGACCGGCCGGGAAGTGCTGGTGGCGGTTCTTGCTTCGCAGGTCACCAGTAATGTTCCCGCCGCCCTGCTGCTGTCCGGGTTCACGGCAGAGACACAAGCCCTCATCATCGGCACCAATCTGGGAGGTCTTGGCACTTTGATCGCATCCATGGCCAGTCTTATTTCCTACCGGCAGATTGCACGGGAGCTGCCGCAGGGGAAGAAGCAGTATTTTGGGCTGTTCACCCTGTCCAACCTGATCTTCCTTGCGCTCCTGCTGGGCGTGTGGTTTTTGCTCCGCTGAGCGTGGCCGATACCGTAAATTTCTTCCTCTGTTATCGACTTGACAAGCATCGCACACTCCTCCTAATTTATTTTCTTTTTGTACCCGCAGTCGCAGTAGGGTCCGCCGGAGGCAAGGGTGTACTGCCGCACAAAATTTGTCACACCGCCCGCTTCGCTCATGGTGTAGTCCAGATGGCACAAAGCAGGGGTCAGGT
>OHUU01000613.1_pt1 | contig 11425 bp, 10 predicted proteins | sample 1579271 | NCBI WGS metagenome assembly OHUU01 (sample SAMEA3882556, study PRJEB24775) | human gut metagenome | biome: human-associated habitat; feature: intestine environment; material: feces | place: Netherlands | collected 2009/2010 | reverse complement strand
TGATGGCTGAAGGTGCGGAAGCGCAAGCCCGCCAGTCCTTGGAGAATATAAAGCATATTCTGGAAGAGGCAGGCCTGGGCATGGCAAATATTGTGAAGACAACCGTTTTCCTGGCAGACATGTCCTTGTTCGCTGATATGAACAAGGTATATGCCACTTATTTTGACGGTGCTTTCCCGGCACGTTCGGCTGTGGCAGTGAAGGCGCTGCCTAAAGACGCCTTAGTAGAGATTGAGTGCATCGCGGTTCGCTAACAAGTCGGCCACAATGAAACTGCTGCCTCCCACGAAGATGAAATCTTCCGGGAGGCTTTTTTCTTGTGCGGCCCGCACGGCGGCGGGTACGTCAGGATAGCAATGCCCTTTCAGGCCAGCTGCTGCGGCCAGCTCCTGCAGTTCGCTTTCGGGCAATGCCCGCTTCACGCTGGCTTTGGTGAAGTAGTAGGTCGCTTCCCGGGGTAGCAAGGCCAGTATCCCCCGTATATCCTTGTCATTCACCATGCCTATGACGATGTGTAGCTGTCGGTAAGTCTGTTGCTTCAGTTGTTCTGTAATGTAGGTGATGCCTCCCACATTGTGGCCGGTGTCACAAATCAGGGTGGGCGAGTCCTGCAGTTTTTGCCAGCGTCCCATCAAGCCCGTCAGTTCCGCCACACGGGCAAAGCCACTGCGCACTGCTTGTCCGTCCAGCCGGTAGCCGGCTTCTTTCAGTAGCGGGAGGGCGGTGAGTACGGTCCGGGCATTTTTCTGCTGGTAGAGCCCTTTCAGTTCGTATTCTATTCCGGGATAGTCCTCACGGTCGTTCTCTTCGGCAAAGTAGATAGGAGCACCCGTCGCCTGCGCTTTTTCCAGAAACACCGATTTCGTTTCGGGAGTGGTCTCGCCGATTACAACGGGGATACCGCTTTTAATGATTCCTGCCTTCTCTCCTGCGATTTTTGCCAAGGTGTCCCCCAGGAATTGGGTATGGTCAAAACTGATGTTGGTGATGATGCATACATCCGGACGGATGATATTGGTGCAGTCCAGGCGTCCGCCGAGTCCCACCTCGATTACGGCTACATCCACCTTTTCATCCGCAAAGTAGCGGAAGGCCATGGCAGTGGTCAGCTCAAAGAAGGAGGGGTGGAGGGGTTCGAAGAATCCACGTTCCTGCGCTACAAAACGGATGACGTATTCCTCGGGTATAGGCTGTCCGTTAATCCGGATGCGCTCCCGGAAATCCACCAGGTGGGGCGAGGTGTAGAGTCCGACCCTATATCCCGCTTCTTGCAGTATGGCGGCAAGCGTATGCGAGCAGGAACCCTTTCCGTTGGTACCGGCCACATGAATGCTGCGGAAACTGCGGTGGGGATGTCCGAAATGTTCGTCCAGGGTCAGAGTATTTTCCAACCCCTCCTTGTATGCTGAGCCGCCCACTTGCTGAAACATGGGCACACTGTTATATAAGTAAGTTAAAGTGTCCTGATAATCCATCTTTTATAATATTTAACGGAGAAGCAATCCTTTCTCCCTATTAATTTGTTATCTTTAAAAGCGACAAAGATAATGCAAACCGGACGCAATCAAGCTTGCTTGAAATTGCTTGCAGTGTAGCTTATCTTAAGCTTATGCAAAGGTATTAACAATTTAAATCTAACGTGTATGGGAGCTAAGAAAAATTTTGTGATTGATACGAATGTGATTCTTCACGATTATAACTGTTTGAAGAATTTTCAAGAGAATGACATTTATCTTCCCATCGTAGTCCTTGAAGAACTGGACAAATTCAAGAAAGGTAATGAGCAGATTAATTTCAATGCGCGTGAGTTTGTCCGTGAGCTAGATTTGATTACCGATGACAATCTGTTCACCAAAGGGGCGCCATTGGGAGAGGGCTTGGGCCGTCTGTTTGTGGTGGCAGGCATGGTGGACTCTCCCCGGGTACGTGATTCCTTTCCCGAACGCATCCCCGACCATCAGATTCTGTCGGTAGTGGACTGGCTTTCCACCAAAAAGCCTAAAATGAAAACCATCCTTGTCACGAAAGACGTGAATCTGCGCATGAAGGCGCGTTCCATCGGTCTGCTGTGCGAAGACTACATCAATGATAAGGTAATCAATGTGGATATATTCGAAAAGTCGAATGAAGTGTTCGAGGGTATTGACCCTGCGCTGATAGACCGCATTTATTCTTCCAAAGAAGGACTGGACATCAACGAGTTCGATTTTAAGGACATCATTCGTCCCAACGAATGCTTTGTGCTGAAGAGTGACCGCAGCAGTGTGCTTGCACGTTATAATCCCTTTACCCATTCGATTTGCCGGGTCAACAAGACAAAGAACTATGGCATTGAACCGCGTAATGCCGAGCAGAGCTTTGCTTTTGAGGTGCTGAACGACCCGAATATCAAGCTGGTTGCCCTGACCGGTAAGGCGGGAACCGGTAAGACCCTGCTGGCACGTCCCATCGTGGCCTTATCCAATAAAGACCTTGGATTCCTTCCCGGTGATGCCAATGAGAAAGTGGCTCCTTACATGCAGCCTTTGTTCGATAATTTGAATGTAATCAAGCATCAGTTCGCTGCCAATTCCTCTGAAGTGAAACGCTTGGAGGATATGCAAAAAAGTGAACAATTGGTCATCGAGGCATTAGCCTTTATCCGTGGGCGCAGCTTGAGCGAAACCTACTGTATTATCGATGAAGCCCAGAACCTGACCCCACATGAGATTAAGACCATCATCACCCGTGCCGGCGAAGGTACAAAAATGGTGTTTACCGGTGATATTCAGCAGATAGACCAACCCTATCTGGACAGTCAGTCCAACGGGCTTGTCTATATGATAGACCGCATGAGAGACCAGAATTTGTTTGCCCATGTCAATCTGGTGAAAGGGGAGCGCAGCCAGTTGAGCGAGTTGGCAAGTAATCTGATGTAGCGGATACCGCATTTTCCGGGGTAAAACTATTTCTATCCCGCTTTCCGACTGTTAAAACGGGGGAGGCGGGATGGTTTCTTTATAGACGATAAATAGTTGATATAACATTTTTTTATCGATTTATTGTCTGTTTTGACTAAAATAGTGTATCTTTGCCTCGCCTAAAACAAAACTGTCAAGCGAAATGAAGCGAAATTTTTTTCATCGGTATCTTTCCGCGAAAGTGCTTCCGATATGGACTATTCTATTAATTGATGTATTTATCATCGTCATATCCAGTCTGTTGGCCTATGCTCTTCGATATGATTTCAGAAGCATTTTTTTGGAATCCTCTACCATTGACAAGACCATTTTATGGACGGTTGTTGTCAATCTGATTTTTTTCCGTGTTTTCCGTACGTATTCCAATGTGTTGCGCTTTTCTTCCTTTGTGGATATCATGCGCATTTTTGTGTCATTGACGGTGTCGTATGCACTACTGATGATAACAAGCGTCTTGACAGAAAGCTATTTGGAGTTCAACCTGGCTCCGGTCAGCGTGCTGTTCATGTCCTATATCATCAGCTTTGCCATGATGGCATGCTCCCGTGTGATTGTCAAGACTTTCTTCGAGGCGCTGAACTTCGACGGCACCCATAGTGCCAATGTGTTCATTTACGGTGCCAAGGAAGCCGGGGTCAACATTGCCAAGGCATTGCGTGTCAATCTGCGCAACCACTACCGTCTGCGCGGATTCATTGCGGACGAACCTGAGCTTATCAACAAGGTGATGATGGGTGTCAGGGTGTTCCCCAACGATGATACGCTGATTGATGTGCTGAACGACCGCGATGTGCAGACCATCATCATTTCTCCTGCCAAGATGGAGGAACTGAAGAAGTCCGACATGGCTGACCGCCTGCTGGTGCACAACATCAAACTGATGACCGCGCCTCCCTTGAGCGAGTGGAACGGCCAGGCGCTGAGCCGCACACAGTTGAAGGAAATTCAGATTGAGGACCTGCTTCAGCGCAATCCTATCGAGATAGATATCCATAAGGTTGCCTCTCATCTGGAGGGCAAGCGTGTGATGATTACGGGCGCCGCCGGCTCCATCGGCAGTGAAATCATGCGCCAGGTGGCTTCGTTCAATCCCTATAAACTTATTTTAGTGGACCAGGCCGAGACCCCTCTGCACGACATCCGTCTGGAACTTCAGGACCGTTGGCGCGACATCGATGCCGAGACCATCATAGCCGACATCTCCAATGCCACGCGCATGGAGGATATCTTCAAGGAGTTCAAGCCCCAGTATATTTTCCATGCGGCCGCCTACAAGCATGTGCCGATGATGGAGGACAACGTTTCCGAGTCCATCCAGGTGAACGTATTCGGCACGCGCACCGTTGCCGATCTTGCCGTGAAATACGGTGCCGAGAAGTTTGTGATGATTTCTACGGACAAGGCTGTTAACCCTACAAACGTGATGGGCTGTTCCAAGCGTATTTGCGAGATTTATGTGCAGTCTCTTGCGAAGAAGTTGCAGAAGGAGGGAGGCCATGCCACTCAGTTCATCACTACGCGTTTCGGCAATGTGCTGGGTTCCAACGGTTCTGTCATTCCCCGTTTCCGCGACCAGATTCAGCGTGGCGGTCCGGTGACAGTGACCCATCCTGAGATAATCCGTTACTTCATGACCATTCCCGAAGCTTGCCGCCTTGTTCTTGAGGCCGGCAGTATGGGCAACGGCGGTGAAATCTACATCTTCGACATGGGTAAGCCGGTGAAGATTGTGGACCTTGCCAAGCGTATGATCAGCCTTTCCGGACGTACGGATGTGAAGATTGAATTTACCGGTCTCCGTCATGGCGAGAAGCTCTACGAGGAACTCTTGAATGTGAAGGAGCTTACAAAGCCCACCTATCATGAGAAGATTATGATTGCCACGGTGCGTGAGTATGACTATGACGAGGTGAAGGAGCGTATTCAGAAACTGATTGATGTAAGTTACACCTATGACCAGATGAAAATTGTTGCTGCCATGAAGGATATTGTTCCGGAGTTCGTAAGCAAGAACTCCTGCTTTGAGGCGCTGGATAAGAAGAAATAAAAAGATAGCGGTATAGTATAAAATGAAAGGGTGATAACGTCATTGTAGTGTTATCACCCTTTCAATTTTATTGTCTTCTTGTCAGTCTTTTGTCTCATTCATGTGAAGAGAAGTATTTCAGGAACTGTGTACGTTCGAAGGTATTGACCCCCTTCGGGTCGTTTACGTTCAGAATACCTTTGAACTGGCTGATGGTTTCCATACCTTTGCGGTCCATCCACAAGTTGAGGAAACGGATATACTCCTCAATGATGGTAGCTGAATTCTGATAAAGCACACTGCATATCTCTACGGCCGAAGCACCTGCCAATATTGCCTTGACAACGCCTTCGGGCGAGTGAATACCACCGGAAGCGGCATAGTCCAGCTTGTTTACGGCTGCCGAAGCGATGCCTATCCAGCGCAGGGCTTTGGACAAATCGGATTCATTGCTGAATACGTTACCGGATACTTGTATCATTTTCTCAATGTTGATGTCCGGCTGGTAGAAGCGGTTGAACAGCACTACTGCGGCGGCACCGTTGGCATACAGCTGGTCTATCAGAGCTATCGGATTGGTCAGGTTGTCACCCAGCTTCATGATGACGGGTATCTTGACCGTCTTCTTGATGTGGCTCAGAATGTCGATGTGGCGCTGCTCGAAGGTTCCATACGTATACTGTACATCCGTCTGCAGTGCAAGGATATTGATTTCCAGTGCGTCTGCGCCGGCTTCTTCTATTTTGGCGGCAAATTCCACCCAGTCGGCATTCTGATAGCAGTTGATGCTGGCTATGATGGGGATGTTGCAAACCTTTTTGCTTTCCTTAATCAGGTTCAGATATTCGCCTAACTTATGTTCACGGATATATCCTACAAGATAGTCACTGCCTTCGGGATACATATTCGGGTCTCCCAGCCAGTCAGCCTCCATCATGATTTGCTCTTCAAAGAGTGATTTTAGCACAATGGCACCTGCACCGGCCTCGGATAGTTTCTGATTCTTGGCGGCGCTGTCCGTCAGTCCGGAGCTGCTGACGATAATGGGGTTTCTGAGTTTCAGCCCTGCAAAAGTAGTTTCTAATGTTGCCATGATAATGATTTTTTATGGTTAATAGTTTCTTTCTCCAAAAATCTTGCTTCCTACACGTATCAAGGTGCTCCCGGCTGCAATGGCCTCGTGATAGTCGTGAGACATCCCCATGGACAGTTCCCGGAATGATTCTGCATCGGCAAACCATTTGGCTTTCACTTCATTGAAGAAGCTACTTAAAGAACAAAACTCTGTTCTGATTTGTTCGTCATTGTCCGTATTCGTGGCCATGCCCATCAATCCGCATATCCGGATATGCTTGAGCTCTCTCCATTCACCGGCCGCCAGCATTTCCCGGCATTCGTCAAAGCTGAATCCGAACTTGGTCTCTTCCCGGGCGATGTGCAGCTGCAGCAGGCAGTTGACGGTTTTTCCGGCTTTGGCAGCCTGCTTGTCCACCTCGGCCAACAGCTTGTAGGAGTCTATGCCATGAATCAGCGCTACGTAAGGAACAATATATTTTATCTTGTTTGTTTGCAGATGCCCGATGAAATGCCATTCTATGTCTTTGGGCAGACTTTCGTATTTGGCGGTCATTTCCTGCACCTTACTTTCTCCGAACACACGCTGGCCGGCACGATACGCTTCTTCTATCGCCTCATTGGGGTGAAATTTGGAAACAGCCACCAGCCGTACCTTTCCAGGCAGTTCGCTCAGTACTTGTTTTAAATTCTCTGCAATCATCTTTTTAGGGGTTAATGAGTTAATGTGCCAATGTGCTAATATGCTAATTGGCTGTGCTATGTTTATCTTGTGCTGTTACGCCGCAGGTCATTGGCATATTGGCACATTAGCACATTACGAAGCTTTGCTTCGTTACACTTCCGGTTTGTCGTCGGGCTCTGCACTGTACGGATATACATCCATAATGGCGGTTTCCGCTACAGATGCTATCTGATAATCGGCCATTGTGCCTTTCATGCCCTCATCCAGTTTCTTCACTGCATCACGCAGGTCGGCAGCCTGCACCAATACCTGGGTAGAGGTTTTCTTTTCCGCACCGCTTTTCTCGTCCAGTGTGATGAAAACCAGTTTACATTTAAACCAGCGGTCGGCAGCTTCCTCTTCGCTGGGGAACAATTCGCTATAGTTGGCACGTTTGATGTCCGATACGGTGAACTCTCCCGAAATGAACGGCGTCATCTCTTCGATGATGCGTGCTTCCGCTTCCGTAAAACTGAGGGCATCTACCAGGTACGGTTCGGTCACCTTCTTGTTCATTCCATTTTCCATTGTTTTCTCGTAACGGATCTTACATTCAAACCATGTATGCATTGCCATAATTTTCTGTTTTTAATTATTGATTTATTGTTAGTTAAGCTGCTTTATGCGTGCCTATGCCCGCCAAAAGCAGTGCAAAGATAGCCAAAAACTAAATGGATATAAAAAGTTGCCTTGCATTTTATGTGAAAATTTTATTGGAGAACCGGGACGGTACGTATGGGCATAAAAAAAGGAGTACCGCTGTACTCCAACCTTTGTTAACCTTAAATCTAATACTATGAAAAACACATTGCAAAGGTACGGACTTTTTCGACATTTGCAAGAGTAACGGGGTATAAAGTGTGTATTTGTAACACTTATTATATATTATGTCTTTGTACTACATCTTTTTTAAAACTTGAGGCGTGTTGCTGAAACATAAATTTGCATCTGCTTTGCTTCCACACTTCCACCCAACTCCTGTATCTCCCTATTCATCGGCATTTGCCCTGCGGTGGGAGCAACCTGAAAAGGTGGAAGCAAAATTTGCTTCCACCTGCCAAAAACGTCTGAGTTTTGCCGTAACTTATTATTCTCTAATATAATACCGCGCGTGGGTTACATAAATCGGTCGGTGTAGTTTTCCTGCATTTTCGAGATTGCCCGACTATGAATAATGGAGTCGTCTAATGTCTTTTAAGTTGCTGTACAATACGTTTGCGCCTTGTGCGCAATAGGCGCGGGCTACGTACTTCATCTGTAAAAGCCCTGGAGTTAGTGACGCCTAACGGCCATGAACAACCCTGCTAACGGCCATGAAGCAATCGTTTGACGGCCATAAGCAGAGCTGTTCATGGCCGTTAGGCGTTATTAATTCCCTATGCAACAGTGGACAAACAAAGGGTGAAAAGCAAAGGAATGCTTGTGTTTTAAATAGAAATTCACGGGCTTGCACTCTCTCTCCATAGATTATGGAAGTGGGCTTTTATTTCACTTGCGTTTTGTGCGATAAATTCCCATTTATCAGCAGGCATCTTTGCGAAACTTCAATAATGCATTTATGAGGGTAAGATATTGGAATGTAGAATGATATATTGGAAATGATGAGGTGTTTTTTAAACGTTCGTTTAATGAACGCAAAGATAAGCCGTATTTTTTGAACTAACAAAATGTTTAATAAAAATATTTCCTAAGTGATTTGTATTTTATATTAATGTATTGAATTTCAATAGTATACATCTAATATTTAACATGTTAAAGTTCTGTTCCTTTTTAACTTTTATGCCTCTACTTATTTTCTTAAAAATAGACGTTTATTAAACGAACGTTTATTGGACACTTCTATGAGTCTAATATCTTCTTTAATAGCTTATTATCATTGCAAAAGTGTACAATACGGTTTGGGTGGGAAAATGTCTCGTTCAAACCGCGAAGCGCACCCGGAACTGAGCTGATTCATTCGAAAGAAAATTTCTAAGTGACTGAACAACAGAAATATTGGTTTGCAGCCCGCACCCGTGACAAGCAGGAATTCACAGTCCGGAAATCTTTGGACCGACTTAAATCGAAAGAGCATTTGGAGCTTGACTATTATCTTCCCACGCGCTTTGTCATTTCTCAATTGAAGTATCGTCGTAAGCGTAGCGAAGTTCCGGTAATCCGCAATTTGGTATTTGTTCATTCCACCAAGCAGACAGCCTGCGATATATCCAACATCTATAATGTCCCCCTTTTTTATATGAAAGACCTTGCTACACATTCCATGCTAGTGGTACCGGATAAGCAAATGGAGGACTTTATGTTCGTAATGGATTTGAATCCTGACGGTGTCAGTCTTGATAGCGAAATTCTTACTGTTGGGCATAAAGTAAAAGTTATCAAAGGCGAACTCAGCGGTATTGAAGGTGAGGTTGCCATCGAAGCCAATAAAACATACGTCGTTATCCGTATTAAAGATCTTTTGACGGCAAGTGTCAAAGTCCCCAAATCCTATCTGAAAATAATAGAGTAATACTATCTCGATCATATTTTAATCAATATACCAAATGAATTCTTTACTTTCTCGTGCTCTTGAGCTTCAGCATGCAGCTCATGAGCTGATGTATCTTGGTATGGACGGTGAGCCGGTCTATTCCGACACTTTTTGCCGGTTGAATAAGGAAGTGCTTGTTAAGTCCGATTCTCTTTTTTCTGCTCAGAGTTCTGATGTTGAAGAAGAGGCGAATTTGTGTCTGGCTCTTTTGATGGGGTATAATGCTACCATTTATGATGATGGGGATAAGGAGCAAAAGAAACAAATGGTATTGAATCGGATTTGTCTTGTTTTGGAGCAGTTGCCTGCTTCTTTGCTTAAAGTCCGTTTACTAACTCATTGTTATGGGGAAATTTATGAGGAGGTTTTGCTTCAAGAAGCCTATGCGATTATTGAAGGTTGGAATAAAGATAATTTGACTTCAGAACAAACTGAAATCATCAAAGAATTGAAGAATATCGAAGAGAATCCATATCCGTTTGAGGAAGTGGAATGTAAACCGTAGAGTCTATTGTTTTTTCCCTTCTTCTGAGAATATAAGCAGAACCACGATCTAATTTTCTGTTATTTGCCAATAAATAAAAAGCAAAAAAATTAATACAATAGTGACGACAGAGCAAAATCTAGATAAACGCCGTATTGCTAAAAATACTTTGCTGCTCTATGTCCGTATGTTTTTAATGATACTTATTGGCTTGTATACCAGTAGAGTTATATTGAAAACATTGGGAGTTTCAGATTATGGAGTGTATAATGTAGTTGGAGGCATGGTCTCCATGTTCGCTTTTCTGAACTCCGCTATGGTTGCCGCTTCACAAAGGTTTATCTCGTATGAATTGGGACGTGGAGACAAGGAAAGGCTGAATCTTGTATTTTGTACTTCAGTAAATATTCATGTAATCATAGCAGTTGTCATCTTTATATTGGCTGAGACTATCGGATTATGGTTTGTCAATATCCGGTTAGTGATTGATGCGGATAGAATGGTGGCTGCCAATTGGGTCTATCAGTTTTCCGTGTTGACTTTTATGGTCACTGTGGTAAGTGTCCCTTATAATTCTTGTATAGTCGCTCATGAGCATATGAGGGCTTTTGCCTATATAGGTATTGTTGACGCATGTCTGAGATTGATAGCGGTCTTTTTGCTATTGGTATTTCCCTATGATAAACTGATATTTTATGCTTTTGGCGTTTTCGCTGCAAGTATTATAGTTCGTATTCTTTATAGTTTTTACTGTAAGAAGCACTTTGAAGAATGTGCCTATCGATTTATAGTGAATTGGAAACTGCTAAAAAGAATGTTTTCTTTTGCCGGGTGGAGTGTTTTGGGTAATCTGGGTTTTTCATTCAAGGATCAGGGATCGAATATTATTCTCAATTTGTTCTATGGTACTTCCATCAATGCGGCAAGAGGCATAGCTATGCAGGTAAGTGGCTTGGTCTCCACATTTTCATCAAATTTCTCAATGGCTTTGTACCCTCAAATAACCAAGCAATATGCCGGTGGAAATGTGGAAAGCTGTTTGAACTTGGTATATTCGGGTGCACGATATACCTTTTATTTGTTAACCTTGGTTTCCATTCCATTTTTGATAAATGTGGATTATGTACTTAAATTATGGTTAGGGGATGTACCACAATATACTTCCATTTTTTTGATGATATCAATGGTTGTATCTATTCTTTATACGGTTACTGGTACGGTGACTACCGCTTTACAGGCAACCGGAGAGATAAAGTGGTTTCAAATAGGAATATGTATTATAATGTTGTTGGAATTACCTATTGGTTATATCTTCTTGTCATATGGTTATCCTCCTTATTATGCATTATATCCTGGCATTCTAACTGGTGTAATTGCTATTTTTTTTCGTATTTTTCTTTTAAAAAGATATATACCAAAATGTAATATATCATATTATTTATTTGCAGTATTTGCTCGTAGTATGGCTATTGGAATTGCAACTTGGATAATTTGTAATTATATCCATAGCTTTTTCCCAGATACATTCTTTACTGTTATTCTTACTTCGTTGATTTCAGTGGTCATTCTTTTAGAAACTGTTTTGAATTGATTCAAGAATAATGTTATAAGCATCTTCAGATCTCAA
>OHUU01000610.1_pt1 | contig 11471 bp, 10 predicted proteins | sample 1579271 | NCBI WGS metagenome assembly OHUU01 (sample SAMEA3882556, study PRJEB24775) | human gut metagenome | biome: human-associated habitat; feature: intestine environment; material: feces | place: Netherlands | collected 2009/2010 | reverse complement strand
CTCTCCGCCGCCATGATGCTGCGGTACTCCTTCGGCATGACCGAGGAGGCCGACGCCATCGAGGGCGCGGTGAACAAGGTGCTGGACAAGGGCCTGCGCACCGCCGATAATATGAGCGAGGGCTGCACCTGCCTCGGCTGTACCGCAATGGGCGATGCCATCCTCGCGGAGATCTGAGCCAGAGCAGGCAATGTACGAGCGCCGCAGACGGCAGAGCACAATAGGCTGTTCCGGCAGGCACTGTCTTTGAAACTTGCGATAAAATAAAATGCACCGCCGCCTCTCACAGTTTCGTGGGAGGCGGCGGTTTTTGTATCCCAGAGATAAAAAGTATGTCTTATAATTTTAACAAAATGCCAAAATCGAAAAAACAGGGTGGATAATATTGACGAAAGTTGCCCCAAAATGTATTATTGTGATATGGAGGCAGAATGCTTCCTAAATTATAAGGAGGAATTTTTTATGATGTTGCGGTTCAGAAAAATGATGGCAGTCCTGTTGGCGGCGGCGCTGACACTGACGATGCTTACTGCCTGCGGCGGCGGTGGCAGCGGAGCAAGTGTCGATGCCAAAGTCAAGTTGACAAATGATATAAATAGTATTTTGCCGGAGGGCTACCCGAAGGTCAAATATGACAAGGAGCTTGATGAAGAGGCAGAGTATTTCCATGATAAGTATGGCAGTATGCTTAATAATAACCTGAAACAAAAGTGTATGATAAAAGTAGAAATCGATAAAAAAACTTCGGATGAAGCAAAAGCGGTCGCTGATGAAGTTAAAAATTGTATGGGTCGGACAACCTCGAAGGAATATGATTGGAGCATCGGCTATTACATCGATCCGAAAAAGGATAAAGATAATAATGTAATCGGTAAGGACATTTATGTCATGCTGGCATGGAAAGAAAAAACGAAAAAGTAATCTGCCGTATATGGTTGAGCAATAATAGAACCGCCGCCTCTCACAGTTTTGTGGGAGGCGGCGGTTTTGTATTGTGATTTGCAGGATTTTGTGTTATTCTGTAACTAATGCCAGCAATGGCAGGAAAAAGGCGCTGTGTCTAAAACGCAGGCGGCTGACTCCTTACCGGCACCTAAGCGCCGGGCAAGGCAGTTTTTCTTGAAGTTGCCACTCCCCGGATGCTCAAGGGCAGGAAGGGGGTGTGGTTCATGACGTTCTCCGATGTTGCAATTTTACTGACGCTTCTTGGCGGAGCAATTTTTGTTACATTTCAGATCACATGGACGATCGCACATGAGAACCATGACGATAAAAAACGCAAGAAAAAATGACCGCCTTCAAGTTCCCCAACTCGGTCGGTCATTTTCTCTTGACTAATCTGGTAAGGAGCTAGTCGTTTTGCAGACACAGCGCCTTTCTATATGTAGTATAGTCAAATTTCTTTGGGTTGTCAAGCGGGGTCGGCATCCTGCACAGACAAATACAATGTTTGCAAATTCCGCTTTCGGCCTTAAGGTGTGAAATAGATTCATTTGACAAATCAAATTATGTAAACTATACTAAGTCCTGTCTTTAACGATGAAAAATACCCCGTGTGCCGGGATGGATAAAAAGAGATAGGATGGGAAAATCGATATGCTGACATTGGATAAGATCTACCACGCCGCCTTTGTCCTCAAGGATGTAGCACGCAAAACAGACCTCATCGAAGCCCCCAAGCTCTCGAAGGACTGCCAGCTCTACCTCAAGACCGAGAACCTGCAGGTGACCGGCAGCTTCAAGGTGCGCGGCGCTTATTATAAGATCAGCCAGCTCTCCAAGGAGGAGAGCGACAAGGGCGTCATCGCCTGCTCGGCAGGCAACCACGCACAGGGCGTGGCGCTGGCCGCTACCCGCCGGGGCATCCGGAGCATCGTCTGTATGCCGGACGGTGCACCCATTATGAAGGTGGAGAACACCAAGAACCTCGGCGCGGAGGTCTGCCTCGTGCCCGGCACCTATGACGATGCCCACGACAAGGCCGTCGAGCTGCAGGAAGAGACGGGCATGACCTTCATCCACCCTTACGACGACGAGCAGGTCATCGCCGGTCAGGGCACCATCGGCCTCGAGATCCTCGACCAGCTGCCCGATGTGGATGCCGTCATCGTACCTGTGGGCGGCGGCGGACTCATCTCCGGCGTGGCCTTTGCCATCAAGAGCCTCAAGCCGGAGGTCAAGGTCTACGGTGTGCAGGCCGAAGGCGCACCCAGTATGTACCGCTCCCTCCATGAGCACAAATATCAGACCCTCTCCGCCGTCTCCACCTTTGCGGACGGCATTCAGGTCAAGACCCCCGGTGAGCTGACCTATAAGCTCTGCGAGGAGTATGTGGATGACATCGTCACTGTCACCGAGGACGAGACCGCTGCGGCCATCCTCTCCCTGATGGAGAACCAGAAGCTGGTGGCCGAGGGTGCCGGTGCGGTGCCCGTGGCTGCGGCCCTGTTCCACAAGCTGCCCATCGATGGCAAGAAGGTGGTGTGTGTCATCTCCGGCGGCAACATCGACGTGAACATCCTCAACCGCGTCATCACCCGCGGCCTCGTCATGAGCGGCCGCAAGGCCAACCTGACCATCGCGCTGGAGGATAAGCCCGGCCAGCTGCAGCAGGTGGCCAACATCGTCTCCCGCTGCGGCAGCAACGTGGTGTCCGTCCTCCACGACGGCTCCGACCCCAATATGCCCATCTCCAGCTGCTTCCTCAAGCTGACCCTTGAGACCCGCGACAATGCCCAGATCGAGCAGATCCGGCAGGAGCTTGCCAAGGCGGGCTTCCAGCTGGTGGCAGAGCGCGTATAACGAATCAGAAGACGCAGAAAAGCCGCCCGGATGGGCGGCTTTTCTGCGGTTTGTCAGCCGATGATCTCGTACTGGAAATATTCGCACTTGAGCTTGCTGCCTACGTCGATCTCCGGCGGCAGGAGCGCCAGCGCCACCGGGTTCAGCTCGTCGCTCTCGATGTCGGTGCGGCGCAGGTTGACGTAATCGCCGTCAAAGCTGACGACTTCATAATACCAAGGCCCCATAGGTGAACTCCCTCTCTCGTGTCAGGTGTCGTTTTCTTTTTCCTGTTTCCGCCAGTGGTAGTACGGCCCGAGGATGCAGACCGCCGAAAGGATCATCACGGCGAGGAGGATGCTGGTGACGGTCGGGTCGTCGGAGAAAAGGCAGAACAGCACCTGTACGCCGCCTACGATGAGCTCCAGCACGCCCAGAAGCCGCTGCCAGAGGCGGCGGCCCTCTTCGCTGGACGCTTCCAGCCTCCGCGCCAGCACGCCGGGCAGCTGGACGCGGAGGACATCTGCAATGCCCCAGACGAGGAAGATAACGCCGATGACAAGATGGTGCACCATAAGCCGCGCTCCTTTCTGCGCTGTGCGCTGAACAGAAAAAACTTTTACACAGCAAGTATACCATATCCGCCGTCCCCCGGCAAGGATGGGGAACGGGCGGAATAGAATAGAAAGTTTTTGCGGAAGCCCCGGCGGCTCTTGTGGAATCCGGAAAAATATGCTATACTATTCTCTACTGATGCGCCATCGCCAAGCGGTAAGGCAGGGGACTTTGACTCCCCCATCGTAGGTTCGACTCCTGCTGGCGCAACTGTATGAAAAAACTGCACGGACTGCTGGACTTCAGCGTTCGTGCAGTTTTTCTTTTATGCCTCTGTAAAAACAGGAACGGGGGACGGCATCAGAACCGTCCCCCCTCGAAAAGCATTTGGCAGGCGTGGCGTTCTCCTGCATCTCTCAGGGCAGATGCCCTTGTCGTTACCATCGGCGTGTGGCTGCCACGAAATTGACCACCTCAAATGCTTCTCTTATCCAATATAGCATGCCGGATTCATTTTGTATAGAGAAACAGCCCGGCCAAAACGCAAAAAGCCGCCCGGCTTTCATACCGGGCGGCAATGGAGAAGAAAAATCGCAAAAGCGATGAAAATATCAGTTTACAGGATGTCGATGTACTCACCGGCCAGAGCCTTGTTCATGCTGCGGACGGCGCAGAACTTGCCGCACATGGAGCAGGTGTCGCTGTGGTCATCCTCAGGCAGGCGGGCATCCCGGATGGCCTTGGCGGTCTCGGGGTCGAGAGCGCAGGCGAACTGGGCATCCCAGTCCATCACGCGGCGGGCATCGCCCATCTTGTCGTCGATATCCCGGGCATGGGGGATGCCCTTGGCGATATCGGCCGCATGGGCGGCAATCTTGGAGGCCACGATGCCCTGCTTCACATCGTCCACATTGGGCAGAGCCAGATGCTCGGCGGGGGTGACATAGCACAGGAAAGCCGCACCGCTCATGGCTGCGACAGCGCCGCCGATGGCAGCGGTGATGTGGTCATAACCGGGGGCAATGTCGGTAACGAGGGGTCCCAGCACATAGAAGGGAGCGCCCATGCAGATGCTCTTCTGCACCTCCATGTTGGCAGCCACCTGATTCAGGGGCACATGGCCGGGGCCTTCCACCATCACCTGCACGTTGTGTGCCCATGCGCGCTTGGTCAACTCGCCCAGACGCACCAGCTCCTCGATCTGGCACACATCGGTGGCGTCAGCCAGACAGCCGGGACGGCAGGCATCGCCCAGCGAGATGGTCACATCGTGCTCGGCGCAGATCTCGCAGATCTCGTCAAAGTGCTCGTAGAAGGGGTTCTCGTTGCCGGTCATGCTCATCCATGCAAACACCAGAGAGCCACCGCGGCTGACAATGTTCATCTTGCGCTTGTGCTTGCGGATCTGCTCGATGGTCTTGCGGGTGATGCCGCAGTGCAGGGTGACAAAGTCCACGCCGTCCTCTGCGTGCAGACGCACCACGTCGATGAAGTCCTGCGCGGTCAGGGTGGCGAGGTCGCGCTGGTAGTGGATGACCGAGTCATACACCGGCACGGTGCCGATCATGACAGGGCACTCGTGGGTCAGCTTCTGGCGGAAGGGCTGGGTGTTGCCGTGGCTGGACAGGTCCATGATGGCCTCTGCGCCCATGTTGACCGCGCTCATGACCTTCTGCATCTCGATGCTGTAGTCCTTGCAGTCGCGGGAGACACCAAGGTTCACGTTGATCTTGGTGCGCAGCATGGAGCCGACACCCTCGGGGTTCAAACACTCGTGGTGCTTGTTGGCCGGAATGGCTACCTTGCCCTCGGCCACCCACTGGCGGATCTCCTCGGTGGTGCGATACTCTTTTTTAGCCACGATCTCCATCTGCGGCGTGATGATGCCCTTGCGGGCAGCATCCATCTGAGTGGTATAAGTCTGCATACGCTCTGTTCCTCCAAATGACAGTTTATCTCTGAACAGCAGGGTGCTGGTCATACAAGGGTAGGGAAAGGCAGCCGTCATTCAGAAAAAACAGAACGTTCTGGATGCCGGCACCTGCGCAAAATACGCTTTTCATGTTGGTTTTCTCCATGAATTTTATAACGCGGCCCAAGGTGGTGTCCCCGGTTTGCCGCGGGATCGGTCAGATGATCTGCTCCGACAGGGCTTTCAACTCTTTGCACTCGGTCTCGATGTCGTCTGCTGCAAAGATGGCGCTCACAAGGGCCACGCCATCCACACCGGTGCCCTTGAGCTGCAGGATGTTCTCCTTGTGGATGCCGCCAATGGCCACCACCGGGATGTCCACGGCATCACAGATGGCCTTCAGGGTCTCGTGGGGCAGAACATCCACATCGGTCTTGGTGTGGGTGGCAAAGGCTGCGCCCACGCCAAGGCAGTCTGCGCCGTGCTTGACGGCTTCCCGTGCTTCCTCCACACTGTGGACGGAAACGCCGATCATCATTCCCTCGCCCACACGGGCGCGCACCTGCGCTGCGGCCATATCCTCCTGCCCCACGTGCACGCCCTCGGCGTGGCAGCGGATGGCAATGTCCACATTGTCGTTCACAAAGAACGGCACGCCGTAGCGCTGGCACAGAGCATGGATCTCCACAGCCTCTTTCAGAAAAGCTTCGTCGTCCAGCTCTTTTTCACGCAGCTGCACACAGGTGACACCGCCTTTCAAGGCGCTCTCCACCTGTTCATAGAGGGTCTGTTTGCCCACCCATGCGCGGTCGGTGACGGCATACAGAAGCATGTTCTGCTTATCGCACTTCATAGTTTGCTCCTTCTTCCAGCTGATCCGGGGTCATATTGTAAATGGCATCGATGATATAATTGCGGTAGGTGGAGTTGCCGTCCAGCGGGGTCAGGCGCTTGTGGGCGGTCTCGCCCGCAAGGCCCATGGCGCACACTGCAGCTGCAGCGGCTTCCAGCGGATGGCCGGGGTTGGCGGTGACGAACGCCGCCGTCAGGGCCGAAAGCTGGCAGCCCGTACCGGTGATGCTGCTCATCATGGCATTGCCGTTGCGGATGCAGTAGGCTTTTTCGGCATCGGCCACGATGTCGATGGCACCGGTAATGGCAATAACGGCACCCGTCTGGGCTGCAAAGGCCTTGGCAAAGGCCACGGCAGAATCCAGATTTTCCTCAGTAACTTTATCGGCCACATCGGCATCCACGCCCTTGGTGGTTCCCGCGCCGGAGGCCAGCGTTTTGATCTCCGAGATGTTGCCGCGGATCACGGTGAACTTTACGTCCCGGAGCAGGCGGAAAGCCGTGTCGGTGCGCAGGCGGGATGCACCCGCACCCACCGGGTCCAGCACCACAGGATGGCCCAGCTGGTTTGCCTTTTTGCCCGCCAGTAGCATGCTGGTGATGGTGCGGCTGTTCAGGGTGCCGATGTTGATGTTCAGACCGCCGCAGATGGTGGTGATGTCCTCCACCTCGGCGGCATCGTCGGCCATGATGGGCGAAGCACCGCAGGCCAGCACCATGTTGGCGCAGTCGTTCACGGTGACGTAGTTGGTGATATTATGAATAAGGGGGCTTTTGGCGCGGACATTGGCAAACTGCTCTGCAAACATGGTGCACCCCCGTCAGGAAAGGCTGCTCTGCATGGAGCGCAGGGCACCGGAGTGCTGCAGGCTGTACACCAGCACGCCCGCAATGATGGAACCCACTGCAGTGGAGATGAGGAACGGCACGATGTAGGCATAGAACGCGATGTCGCCAGCGCTCTTGCCCATGAGGAAGATGGCCACCGGGTAAGCGCACAGGCCGCCCAGAATGCTGGTGCCGAACACCTCGCCCACCATGGTGGCAAGGATGTTTTTGGTCTTATGGTACACAAGGCCGCACAGCAGTGCGCCGAACATGCTGCCGGGGAAGGCCATCAGGCTGCCCAGACCCAGCAGGTTGCGCAGCAGCGAGGCCACAAAGGCCACGCCCACGCCCCACCACGGGCCAAGCAGCACCGCGCAGGTCACATTGACCATGTGCTGGATGGGTGCACATTTGCTGCCGAACATGGGGAAGCTGAATACGCTGCCCACCACGCACAGAGCGCACAGCATGCCGGCCAGCGCCAGCTTTTTCACAGAGAGTTTTTTCATAAGGCAAGGCTCCTTTCCAAACCTGCGGAAGCAGCAAAAACCATACAGCGCCTCCGCAAACAGCCCGCACCCGGTGCCAGACCCGGCGCAGGAACTATAAGAAGCGGTCGAGACTTGCTGGTCTCCTCTCACGCCGGAACACGGCTTCCCATCGCTGACGGTCACAAAGCTCAGGGCGCTCCCCCTCAGCCCGCTGCGGCACTTCCGCAGAAAAGTACAAGGTATCCTCCTTAATGGTAATAGGTACACAACAAAAAACAGGAGACACCTTCCGCGGTGCCTCCTGCAAAAAATCATCCATTCTGACTTCCTACGGCGGCATTATCCGCATCAGGTAAAAGGGTCGAAGTTTGGATACTTCCTCTCAGCCTGCTTCACAAGCTCCCCTGTATTTGATTGTGACTGTATTCTACACCCTTTGCGCACAAATTGCAAGAGGGGGCAAAGGCGCGCACAGCGGTGCAAAACGTTTTTCACGCAGTTTTTGGGGCGTTTCACGCAGGTTTTATTGAAAAAGAAGGTGAAATATGGTATTTTCAAGGTGGACGCAGCACGGATATTGTTCTGGTCTGCACCAATGATACACGAATGGACGGTGGCCTGGGCCTTACCATTACGGGTATGCGCAATGTTACAATCACGGGAAGCAATGCAAAAGGCTCGATGCTGGTGTGGAACACCGCAGGCAGGCCCGAACCCGCAGGCGCACCCGCCTTTGCGGATGTGACCGACCCTGATATGGCCAAGGCCGCACAGTGGTGCACCGAGCAGGGCACCATGGCTGCCAAGGGCGACCGCTTTGAGCCCGAAGGCTGGGCCCCGAAGTTCAAGGTGATCGAAGTGTGGAACAAGGCGTTCCCCGCAGCCTGATGCCGGCAGTGTGGATGCCGTGCTCGGTTCGGACCTTTTCCGTGAAAATGGGGCTGTTGCAAAATAGCTCTCTGAAAAAATCATGAACAAAACCCGGAACCTTTTCTCGGCCAAAACGGCTCAAAAAGGGTTCCGGGTTTTTGATATTATGCTATTTCCACCTTATCCGTTCCACCCTCTGGCAGAGGGGTCCAGCATTTCGGTGGCAGAGTAAATGAGGGCGTTGCAGATGGCTGCAGCTACATTGCTGCCGCCCTTGCGGCCCATGGCGGCGATGGCAGGCACGCCGTATCGCTCGCAGGCGGCAAACAGTACTTCCTTGCTTTCCACCACATTCACAAACCCCACCGGCACGCCAATGACCAATGCAGGCCGCAGACCGGCTTCCATTTCCTCCGCAATGGTCAAAAGGGCCGTGGGCGCATTGCCAATGGCCAGAATGGCCCCCGGGTGCTCCCGAGCAGCGCGGTGCATGGCGGCAACGGCACGGGTGGTGCCCGCCTGCTTTGCGGCTTCGGCCACAGCGGGGTCTGCCATGTAGCAGATGGCTTCACCGTTCAGTTTTTTCAGGCCCGGCTTTGTGATGCCCGCAAGCGCCATATTGGTGTCGGTAACGATGAAAGCACCCGCGTGCAGGGCCTTGACTGCGGCTTCCACCGCGCCGGGTGTAAAGCGCAGATTTTTGGCATAGTCGAAATCCGCGGTGGTGTGGATGACCCGCTTGACCACCGCAGCCGTCTCCGGCGGCGGGGTCAGGCCCAGCTCGTCCAGTTCCCTTGTGATAATGGAGATGCTCGTCCGTTCAATGTCGGCGGGCAGATGATGCTGCGGTGTCATGTGTTGTCTCCTTTTTGCATTCCCATGGCGGCATAGATAGCGGGCATATCCAGTGCCGCGCGCACACCATCGGCAAGCAGATCAAACTGCTGCTGACGGTACTGCTCCATGGGGATAAGCTCGGCCCCGGCCGGATCGATGCCCTTCCGTTTGCACAAAAATGCGGTCAGTTTTTCGGTCAGTTCGCCGGTGTCGAACAGGCCGTGCAGGTAGGTACCGAATACACTGTCCTGCACACAGCCCTCCGGCGTGCCGTCTGCAAGGATGCAGAACGCACTGCCCCGCACCTCGGTGCGGCCTGCGTGGATCTCGTAGCCCGTCAGCTTTGCGCCTGCAAAGGGTTCTGTGGTCACACAGGCTGCGGTCTGGGTCAGGTGCTTTTCGGTGCCGAACACCGTCGTGGTGGGCAGCAGGCCAAGGCCCCGCAGGGTGCAGGGGGTGCCGCTCTCCTCCCCTGCCGGGTCGCAGAGCTGTTCACCCAGCATCTGGTAGCCGCCGCACACGCCCAGCACCGGCGTACCGGCTGCCGAAAGCCTGAGCACCGCCGCTTCCAGTCCGCTTTCCCGCAGCCAGCGCAGGTCGTCCATGGTGTTCTTGGTTCCGGGCAGGACGACGAGATCCGGTGCACCCAGCTGGCGGGTGCGCTGCACATACCGCACGCCCAGCAGCGGGTGCTGTTCCAGCGGGATAAAGTCGGTGAAGTTGGACACATGCGGCAGGCGCAGGATGGCGATATCCAGCGGTTTGACGGTGCTTTTTGCTTCCAGACGATCCGAGAGAGAATCCTCGTCCTCGATCTCCACCCGCAGGTACGGCACCACGCCCAGCACGGGCAGCTGCGTTTTTTCTTCCAGCATGGCAAGGCCGGGCCGCAGGATCTCCACATCGCCCCGGAACTTGTTGATGATGAGCCCCCTGATGCGGGCACGCTCGTCGGCTTCCAGCAGCTCCACAGTGCCGTACAGCTGCGCGAATACGCCGCCGCGGTCGATATCGCCCGCCAGCAGCACCGGCGCATCCACCAGCTTTGCAAGGCCCATGTTCACGATATCGTCGGCTTTCAGGTTGATCTCTGCCGGGCTGCCCGCGCCTTCGATCACGATGATGTCGTTCTCGGCGGCAAGGCTGTTGTAGGCTTCCAGAATGTCCGGGATAAGGCTGCGCTTCATTTTAAAGTAGGCGGCGGCAGGCATCTGGCCCCGGGCCTTGCCGTTCACGATCACCTGACTGCCCACATCGCTGCTGGGCTTGAGCAGGATGGGGTTCATGCGCACATCCGGCTCCACGCCTGCAGCCTGTGCCTGCACCACCTGAGCACGGCCCATCTCTGCACCGTTGCGGGTGACGAAGCTGTTCAGGGCCATGTTCTGGCTCTTGAAGGGCACGGCGCGCAGGCCGTCCTGCGCAAAGATGCGGCAGAGCGCCGCGCAGAGCAGGCTTTTGCCCGCGCCGCTCATCGTGCCCTGCACCATGATGCATTTTGCTCTGCTCATTCCAGCACCTCCCTCATGATCTCCAGCAGCCGGGCGTTCTCGGGAGCCGTGCGCACCGCCGTGCGGTACCACTCCGGCCCGAGGCCCGGATAATTCGCGCAGCTGCGCACCTGTGTACCCAGCGGGCGGAGTCGTTCGTTCAGGTCGGCAGGGGCGCGGAAGAGCAGATAGTTGGCCTTTCCGTCGATGACCCGCAGGCCCAGCGCCCGCAGCCCCGCCGTCATGGCCGGACGCTGCTGCGCGATCAGCGCCCGCACCTCATCCACATAGGCCGTCTCCTTCAAAGCCGCAACGCCCGCCGCCTGCGCCAGACTCGACACGGCCCACGGCTGACCCGCTGCCTGCATCTTCTCCAAAAGCGCCTCGCCGCCGCAGAGGCAGTAGCCCAGCCGGACGCCTGCCATGCCGTAGAGCTTGGTAAAGGCCTTGAAGATGACGAGGCTGCCGCTTTCCAGCAGAGGCTTCGCCGTCCACCGGTCGGCGTCGGGCAGGAAATCGAGGAAGCATTCGTCCACCGCAAGGATCGCGCCACACGCCTCACACCGGCGCAGCAGCTTTTCGACCAGCCCGGGCGAAGCAAGCTGTCCGGTGGGGTTGTTGGGCTGGCAGAGGAACACCATGTCGGTGCTCTCGTCCACGGCGTCCACAAGGGCGTCCGTCACCGCGAAGTCCTCTGCTTCCCCGAGGAAAAAGCGTTTTACCTCACAGCCCGCCGTATCCAGCGCGGCGGCGTACTCGGCAAAGGTGGGGGCCGTCACGAGCGCCCGGCGGGGCTTTGCGGCCCAGACCAGCCGGAAGATGAGGTCCGCCGCGCCGTTGCCGCAGAGGATCTGC
>OHUU01000605.1_pt1 | contig 11535 bp, 9 predicted proteins | sample 1579271 | NCBI WGS metagenome assembly OHUU01 (sample SAMEA3882556, study PRJEB24775) | human gut metagenome | biome: human-associated habitat; feature: intestine environment; material: feces | place: Netherlands | collected 2009/2010 | reverse complement strand
GGGATAACCCGATTCCTGAACATAGTCTATAGTCAGATTATCTTCTGTCAACGGCACCATCAGCCCCCCGGCTCCTTCTACTAAAACAGCATCATAGCGCTCACTCAGCACCTCCGTGGCATGCTTTATTTTATCAAAATCAATGGTGCGGTTATCTATTCGTGAAGCCAAATGGGGAGAAGCCGGATAAGAAAATATTTCAGGTTTGGTAAGTCCCTGCTCATCCTCAGGCAAATACTCCATCCCCATCAGACGACGATGCAACTCAATATCCTCCGAATAACCTTCCGGATTTCCTGTCTGTATGAATTTTTGAGTAATAGTACGACATCCTTGTTTGTTCCAAAGATGTGCCAGATAGGCCGTGGCATAACTTTTACCAATATTTGTATCAATACCACTTACGAAAAATACATTCTGTTTCATGATTCTTTTTATTTCTATTGTCTTTTCTTTGCAATAATATAAATAGGATGATAAGTCAAAGTCACCGAACGACCATCACTGAACAAACGGGCATACTTGTCACAGAAATCCTGCAAATTCCTTTTAGTCCACGCTTGTTGCCTGACAGCAGCCACCCCGGTATGTTTCAAGTGATAAAGCACTTCGAGCGGAGTGCCGAAAGTCAGACAGATACGTTCCTCATGAGCCTTCACGATCTCATAGTGTATGCGCAGTGCTTCTTCTAACTCCTCTAAAGAACGATAGTGAAGACCGCTGCCGGTAACCGATGCAACTTCTTTCAGATTATCCCTGCCGAACGTAGTAAAAGCAAAATATCCTTTCTGCTTCAACAAAGTATTACAACGTTCAAAAAACAGCTCGGGAGAAACAAACCACTGTAATGCCGAGCATGATACAATCAAATCCTGTCCTTTTGGAAAAGGAAGGGACTCGGCATCCCCTGCCAGAAAGATAGCCCGCCCGCTTCCCAACAAATCGGTGAAACAAGTACTCATCTCCTGACAAATATCATTCAACACCAGTTTTTCAGGATGGAGGGTTTCCATCAGCCTGCGGGTAAGAAAGCCCGTCCCGCTACCAATTTCCAATATCCGGCCGCACGGACGGGGCAAATAATGATTTAGCATATCACTCATGCGGTATGCAATCTGCTTTTGAACCACCGCCTCACGGTTATAACTCTCTACAGCGCGGGAAAAGCGACGGGTTATCAATTGCTTATTAATCATACGTTTTCATTTTAAATGACAGACGGGCATAGCAAATCTCTCATTATTTCTTCTGAATAATGAGGAATATCATACTCTGCCACTTCCGTCCCGGTCCATGCATTTCTTTGGTTGACCGCCGTAAAAATCAAATCATTCTTGCCTATAACAGCCCGTTCCCATGCAAAACTGGGAACAGCGCAAGATTTTACCTGTTCTCCAATCCTCCGAAGCTCTTCTTGCAGTTCCTCTACCGCACGTTGCGGACGTTTCGACAAGAATGTTTCCAGATTCTCCTTTTTCAAACACATCCTGCGGATAAACTTTTCCAGCGTAACCTCATTCAAGCCTTCCAGTGTTCCTTCAAAAACTTGCTGCGAAATACCTTTCAAATCATCGACAGGAGTTACCGTGCCATTTAAAGCAACACTCTCACAAATGGGCAAGTCCATATCCTGCAATACCATAGACGCGGCCCATACTCCCATAGACCAGGCTATCAGGCGAATCTCCTGATAACCCTGCAACAGCGTGAAATCAAAATCCAGCGAACGATAATCATAACAAACCAACAGATCGCTATTTTCGGGGCAATAATCCATGAAAGGACATTCATCCATTCCCCAACCGGCAAAAAAAAGTGTCAATCGGGGAAAATAATTTTGTTGTATAAAATAATGTTTCATATCAATTCTATCAGACTTTTTATTTCTTCTTCAGTAATATCCGCTGTCAACGAAAAACGGATACGCGATGTTCCTTCGGGCACAGTGGGAGGACGCACCGGCAACGCATAAAAACCTTTACGCTGCAAGAAATCGGCCTTTAACACCGTATCACCGCTATCGCCTATCGTCATTGGCAGAATATGGCTGGTAGAAGGACAAGCGTAGCCTTTCTTTACCAACGCGTCTTTCAAAAGAGAGGATATTCTCTTCAACCTTTCCCTCCGGAAGCTGAAACTGTTCAAATGCTCCAGGATAAAGAATGTCCATAGCAAGTTGACAGGAGGAAGAGCCGTTGTAAATATGAATGTACGCATTTTATTGATCAAATAATCACGGATGGTCTTCGAACAAACAATATAGCCTCCTACCGAGGCTAACGCTTTACCAAAAGTTCCACATAAGAAATCGATGTCAGCCACACAATCCTGTTCTTCCGCACACCCCAGGCCATGCATCCCCCGCACCCCTACAGCATGCGCTTCATCCACATACAGCAATACATTATCATATTGTTGCTTCAAAGTGACCAAACGACGGAGATCGGCCTCATCACCGTCCATACTGAAAATACTTTCGGTTACAATAATTATTCTATCATACCCGGCATGATTGGAAACCAGCAACTGTTCCAATTGGTCATATCGGTTATGCCGGTACCGGATACACTTGGCCGCCGATAAACGAATGCCGTCAATAATACTGGCATGTACCAGTTTATCGGCAAGGATCAATGTACGAGTATCGCTCACTGCAGGAAGAATACCGGCATTCATGTGATAACCACTATTAAAAACCAACGCGCTTTCCTTCCGATACAGTCGGGCAAGCAAATCCTCTATCTGAACATAGATATCAAAATTTCCTGTCAGCAGCCGAGAGGATGAAGAGGAAGGAAGAAAGGTGTCGGGAATAAGACTTTGCAAGAATTCCGTACGTAATGGCAGATAAGCAGCCAATCCCAGATAATCGTTGGATGAAAGGTTAAGCATCACTTTTCCATTCACCTCCACCTCTCTTCCCAAATGACGGATAACAGGCAACTTACGAAGATTACTTTTATTTTCAAGCAGGGCTAATTCCCTTTCCCAATCTGTTAATGAATTCATTTTTTCTATTTCTCTCAGTACTATCACTTATTCTTTTAATTCTCTTACTATCTTCACCAGTGAATGCGTCAATTTGCTCAATTCTCCAGGCTGAATTATAAAAGGCGGCATGATATACACCAGTTTTCCAAAAGGACGTACCCATACTCCTTCTTCGACAAAACGACGTTGCATGAAAGCCATATCTACCGATTTCTTCACTTCAATAACCCCGATAGCTCCCAATACACGCACATCAGCCACTTGTGGCAATAAAGCAGCAGGGGCCAGCTCCCTCTTCAACTGTGATTCAATGGCCTTTACCTTTTCCTCCCAACTATATGAAAGCAATAATTCCACGGATGCTTTCGCTACGGCACAAGCCAACGGATTTCCCATAAAAGTAGGGCCGTGCATAAAGACTCCCGGATAACCGCCGGAAATTGTATCAGCCACATCATCACTGGCAAGGACAGCAGAGAAAGTCATGTATCCACCGGTCAGTGCCTTGCCTATGCACATGATATCGGGCTGGACACCCGCATGCTCCCAAGCAAACAGTTTCCCCGTCCTTCCGAAACCTGTCGCTATCTCATCAAAGATTAACAACAGCCGATATTGCCTGCAAAGTTTCTCTACCTGGCGCAAAAACTCAGGATGATAAAAACGCATTCCGCCCGCCCCTTGTACAATAGGTTCCAAAATCAATGCGGCCATTTCTTCATGATGCTGTTCCAATATTTCCCTCAAGGGCTCTATATCCTCTTCATACCAGATTCCGTCAAAGCGCGACCGGGGAGCAGGAACAAAATAACGCACAGGCAATGTAGGGCCAAAAATATGATGCATACCGGTCACCGGATCACAAACAGACATGGCATTCCACGTATCTCCATGATATCCGGACTGAATAGTTACAAAATTATTTTTCTTTTCCTTCCCTTGCGCATACCAATATTGCACGGCCATTTTCAATGCCACTTCCACCGCAACCGAACCGGAGTCAGCATAAAATATTTTCTGCATACGGGGAGGAACAATCTTCAGCAACAACCTGCCTAATTCGATGGCCGGATCGTGTGTCAGTCCGCCGAACATGACATGGCTCATACGGTCTATCTGTTCCTTGAGCGCTTGGTTCAATACCGGATGATTGTATCCATGTACCATGCACCACCACGAAGACATCCCTTCTATCAAACATCTTCCGTCCTCCAATTCTATATATACTCCATCCGCCCGTCTTACTTTATAAGTGGGCAGCGGATGAGTAGTCGATGTATAAGGATGCCATAAATGCTCCCTGTCAAAATTTTCCATATATTACTTCCTTATTGTTATAATAACTTTATAATGTATCAAAGCGAATACCCGGCCTCTTCTATCAATATTTTATCTTCTGATACTTTTGAACCTAATGTAGTCAGCAAATCTCCCACAATGGCAGAATTAATACCGATATACAATGCTTTCTTTACAGCTTCCACACTCATCAGTGAACGCCCTCCGGCAAAACGAAGAAATGCTGTGGGATTGATAAAACGGAATAAAGCGATGGTTGTCAGAATCTCCACCTCTGCAAGACGATCCATTTTTTCCAATGGAGTGCCGGGTATAGGCTGTAACAGGTTTATAGGAATAGACTGTACTTCCAATTCCCTCAGTGTAAAAGCAAACTCAATACGCTGTTCCATTGTTTCGCCCATGCCGATGATTCCTCCGCTGCATACATCCATCCCCACCCTGCGTGCTGCCTGCAACGTTTCTATTTTCTGTTCTTGTGTATGAGTAGAACATAGAGATGAAAAATAAGAGGGAGCCGTTTCCAGATTACAATGATAACGGGTGATGCCTGCCTTAAACAGCCGTTCCAATTCCGCTTCATCCAGCAATCCTAAAGAAGCGCATAACTGAATATGCGAATGCGCACGCATGTACTCTGTTGTCTCACATAGCCGGTCCATGTTACGGCTACCCGGTTTCCTGCCACTGGTCACCAAAGAAAAACGGGATACTCCCTGCGCTTCGTTATACAAAGCATGGCGCAGACATTCTTCCTTCCCAACCAAATCATAAACATCCACTTTTGTTTCATAATGTGCAGACTGTGCGCACCATTTACAATTCTCAGGACATTTACCGGATTTAGCATTGATGATGGAACACATATCGAATTTCCGGGAAGCCCAGACCTGTGTTATCTCATGAGCTGCATCATACAAATCCTGTTTCTCTGCCTTGCAGGACAGCCAACAGGCTTCTTCTACGGTAATCTTCTCACCGCCCAGCACTTTGTTTCTTATTTCATTCAGCATCATATACAGTTCATATTAAGACAAAAAAGCCGAAAAGATGCATGGCACATCTTTCCGGCAAACAAATATTTATTTAAATAAAAAAGACAAATCACGTCAGCCACCTGTGGTTGAGGCAGTTGGGTCCGAAGCATTTGCAACATAGATTCAACAGGGGGCATTCCTTCTTCATATTCCTCTCCAGCATCCTCTTTTCGTGCGGAAGAACAAACAGAGAATGCCGTGCAAACATTTGCCTGTTTACCCAACGATACATCGGCAATCTCCTTTTTCAGATTACCAATAGTTACATATTTGCCCAAGCTATAAAACATAGCGTACTTCTTCCGGCTCCAATAGCGGAAACGTATCGTATGTTTATTCTGGCACAATTGTTTCATGTTTTTTCGTATCTGAGATTGGCAAAGGTAAATAAAATATTCAATGCAGCAAACTTTTATATAGAAAAACACCGTTCCGCCTCTTACAACCTTAAAACCAGTTTTCCGAAAGCACAACGGTGAATTCTTAAGTCCTTTATATTATATTTCTGTTATTCTTCTTTCTTCGAAGCAGCTTTCTTGGCAACCGGCTTCTTTGCCGTCGTTTTCTTGGCCGCCGCCGGTTTCTTGGCAGCAGGTTCTTTCTTTACGGCAGGAGCCTTCTTGCCTTCAGCTTTCTCCAGTTTAGCCTGCAATCTCTCCACTTCCTTGTTCAAAGCCACCAATTCCTCGCCCTGGTTCTTAATGGTAGTAAGCAACGAATTTAATTCTTCGTTATCCATATCCACCGGATACAACGAATTGACACGACTTATAAAATCACCCAAAATATTCATGTAGTTGGTGAAAGCATCATACGGAGAATCATAAATTCCACGATTCAACCAAATACCGGTATTCTTAGTGGTCATGAAGCGGAAATTATTACTTGCCTGCAAATAATCCCAATCCTGCTTAATACGGCGATCATCGCACAAATGAACACGTTCTGCCACACTATAAAGTTTATTGAAAGCCTCACGCTGCATCACATTGCCTAACCACGGACTGATATCGCGTTCCTCGTCTACCCATGACATAGGATAAGGAACATCCACCTGATCCACAGATTTCAGTTTGGTAATGATATCGGTCGGAGTAGAGAAAGTAACCCCTCTTTCTTTTGCGCAGACAGGCAGTGCTTTCATAAATTCCAGAATATTGGAAGACAATGGCTGGGCGATACCCAAAGCAGAAAGTTCCATGAAAATATTGATAACCTGCTCCTCCTCCGGCAAAGCTGCAATCCAATCTATATATTTGTCGGCAAACAACGGATATTCATTCCATTCGGAATTAGAGAAACGCAGGCTGATGTCATCAGACAATTTGAAATCGCGAAGCAATAACTTCAAGTTCGGATTCATGGCGCAATGATACAGATAGTGCGGACTCTTCCAACCCAAAATATGTTTTGCACCTTCAGTCAACATACCTTTAAAGCCCATATCAGCTATCGTAGCGCCAATATCATTCGAATAAATCAAGCTGGAGTTACGGAATACTTTCGGCTCCTTGCCAAATATTTGTTTAATCTTGGTACGCATACGTTCCACTTCTTCGCGGAAACAATCTTCATTAGCCAATGAGGAAAGACCGTGAGAATAAGGTTCGCACAAGAATTCGCAACATCCGGTCTCATTCAACTGATGCAACAACTCGATTACACCAGGCGCATGCACTTCCAACTGTTCCAGCGCCACACCCGAGATAGACAAAGCCACCTTGAAAGTATCACCGTGATTCTTTGCCATTTCAATCAACGCACTCAGCGCAGGAATATACGAGCGTTCGGCTATATCACTGATGCCGCGCTCATTTTCATAATCATCATAATAATAATGGTCACGGCCTATATCAAAACAGCGATAGCGTTTCAGATGGATAATTTGATGTATTTCAAAATAAAGACATATTGTTTTCATATCCTAGTTATTGTTTTATTATTTACCATAGTTTTTTAACACCTGCTCATAGAGGGCACGGATTCTCAAGCCGACTTTCTCCCATGTAATGCCATCCACTTCTTTCTTTCCTTCTTCCTGCAGATATTGGAAAAGAGAAGGATTCGTACAAATTGAATAGATGGCATCGGCCATTGCGTTGATATCCCAATAATCGGTCTTGATTACTTTATCCAAAATTTCACCGCAACCCGATTGTTTTGAGATGATAGAAGGAGTTCCGCACTGCATAGCCTCCAAAGGAGCAATACCAAAAGGTTCTGACACAGAAGGCATTACGAATACATCACTGTTTTTATATGCTTCATAAACCTGACGCCCACGCTGGAACCCCGGGAAGTGAAAACGGTCTGCAATACCTCGTTCCGCAGCCAGATTGATCATGGCATCCAGCATGTCTCCCGATCCTGCCATTACAAAACGGATGTTACGGGTACGCTTCAAGACCAATGCGGCGGCTTCCACAAAATACTCGGGTCCTTTCTGCATCGTGATACGCCCCAGGAAAGTCACCACTTTTTCTTTCGAATGATCAGGACGAGGAATGTCCAGCAAATCTTGCGAAAGCGGATAAACGGCATTGTGCATGGCAAAACATTTGCGCGGGTCTTGATGATATTGGTGAATAACAGTCTGACGGGTCAGCTCGGACACACACATAATACAGTCGGCATGATCCATGCCATTCTTTTCCATAGCATATACTGTAGGATTCACTTTACCGCGCGAACGGTCAAAATCAGTAGCATGCACATGGATACACAAAGGTTTGCCACTTACCAGCTTGGCATGCACACCAGCCGGATAAGTCAGCCAGTCGTGCGCATGGATAATATCAAATTCTTGCTGGCGCGCAACCACCCCTGCAATAATAGAAAAATTATTGATCTCATCATGAAGGTTTCCCGGATAGCCACCGGCAAACTCCATACACCCCAAATCATTGACGTGCATATATGAGAAATCAGAATAGATATGATCACGGAAAGCATAATACTGTTCCGGAGTCGAAGTCGAAAGACGTGACTTTAAGTAATCATAATCCACATCACGCCACACAATGGGCACTTGGTTCATGCCTATAATGTTCAGAAACTTTTCTTCGTCGCCACAAGGTTTGGGCAAACAGAAGGTTGTTTCCATATCACCTTGCAGGCTCAAACCTTTTGTTATACCGTAAGATGCTACAGCAAGACCACCATATATTTTGGGAGGAAATTCCCATCCAAACATTAATACTTTCATACAGGTCCCTCCTTTCAATAATTGTATTTACTCAATAAATATAATACTCGCAATATCTCTGCCACATTCATAGCGAATGATACAGCTCCACGACCTTTGAAAGGCGGGTTACCATCAAACAGTTCAGGTATAGAGCCAATACAATGAGAAGTCATTTCGTCTTCGTAGCCTATCAGCTGACGCTCCACAAATCCTATACCACTCATCTTATAAATACGAAGGTAAGCTTCAAAATAGAAGCCTGCCAGCCAGGGCCATGCGGTACCTTGATGATAAGCATAATCACGCTGCATCTGAGGACCTACATAATTTGGGTTGTAACCACCACTCTTCGGGCTGAGCGAACGGAGCCCTTTCGGGGTAAGCAGTTCTTTGGTCACAATGTCCAACACCCCTTTCTTCTGACGGGCATCAAGCGGAGAATAGTCGAATGCTACAGTAAATATCATGTTCGGACGCACGCTCCAGTCCATCATATTGCCATCCACATAATCCAGTAAATAACCATACTCATTCAAGAAAGTATCCACGAAAGCCTTTCCCGTCTTTTCTGCCAATACATTTAACGTTTCAGCCAAATTATTGTTTCCACCTTCGCCCAACAGTTCACTTGTAAAACGTAAGGCATTATACCACAAAGCATTAATTTCTACGATATAGCCTGTACGAGGAATCACAGGACGTCCGTTTGCGGTAGAATTCATCCATGTGATAGCCTTTTCCGTTCCGTTGGCATATAGCAGACCGTTTGAATGCAAAAAAAGGTTCGGATGATTCTCCCGGCGAAGGTACTCCATAATGTCTTGCAACAATGTACCATATTTCTCACGGCATTGGTCACGCGACACCATCTTGGCATATTGCTGGATACACCACACCGCCCAAAGCAAAACATCAGGATGCTCCATTTCGTACACTTTAACATCATCAGGCTCATCATTAATAAAGTCATGAATTGCCTTGCGGGCCGTTTCCATCACCATTTCAAACTTAGCCACTTCATCAATCGCCAATGTCAGTCCCGGCAGGGAAATAAACATATCGCGCGCACGGCATTTAAACCACGGATATCCTGCCAGAATATAAAACTCATTTCCTTGTTTATTCAAGAACTGATGAGCAGCATTTATCAGACAGTGCTGGAAATTATCACGTGGAGTACGTTCTTCCACCTCTTCTTCAAAGGTTCTCTTTAATGTACGGGTACTGGCCTCGGACACACCTCCTGAAAAGACGATGCTTTCACCTTTCTTTATGTCCACTTCAAAATAACCCGGGACGTACAAATCTTCATTAAAATCATATCCTCTCTCCTGCTCTTTGGGATACTCAATTCCCCGATACCAATCCGGCTGATAGTGGAATTCGTTCTTCTTGTTCAATTGCATATATAATTCGGGATAGCCCGGATACATGCATGTCTTAATTCCATTATCCACCTCCTGATAGTCACGACTGGCTTGTGCGTTCTCATGAGTATACTGACGGACACTGCGGAAAGCCAGAAACGGACGCAAACGCAACGTAGTGGCCGAATGTGCCTCCAACAAAGTATAACGGATTAAAATTCTATTTTCATGATGAACGAAAAGCTTTTCCTTCTTCAGAATCACACCACCTACCCGGTATATAGTGGTAGGAACTTTCTCACACTCGAATTCCCGGATATACTTGTGTCCCCTTGGGCTGTAATTGTCGCCCTGATACTTATGAAGTCCCAGATTAAATTCAGCGCCGTGTTGTATCACTGTTTCATCCAACGACGATAACAATACATGGTTTTCATCATCCAGCTCAGGCACCGGAATGACAAGCAATCCATGATATTTTCTCGTATTGCAATCAACAATGGTTGTACAATGGTAAGCCCCTGAACGGTTTGTGCGGAGAATTTCTTTCGGTAATGATTCCCCGAGGTTCGTCATAAGAGTCTTGTCAAATCGTAAGTAACTCATAGTTGTTATTTTAAGGTTATAAATCAAATTTCCATATCAATTTATGTCACATATTATTTTTGTATGCAACGCTCAAAATTAGTAATTAAATGGATAAAGCAAAATTAAATAGCAAAATATTTTTCATTTTTCGCTCAAATATCCGTAGTATTGCACAGAAATCAGCATAATTATGACAAAATGAAACTTGAAATTCAAAAAATTCTATTGGCTTTTGCTCTTCCGTTATTACTTCTTTTCATTCTGTACACCCTGCGTACAATGGAAAGTGTCATGAATTGGGATTTTATCACCTGGGGCATATATCCCAAAGAAACCAAAGGAATAATGGGGATTCTCACTTCTCCGTTGATACACGCCGATTGGGAACATTTATTTGCGAACACTTTCCCTCTTCTTTTTTTATTATGGTGTCTGCTCTACTTTTATCGTGATTTGGGCATTGGTATACTTTTTTTCATCTGGATAGTCAGTGGAATACTTACATTTATAATAGGCAAGCCGGGATGGCATATAGGTGCCAGCAGTATAATTTATTCACTCGCCTTCTTTCTGTTCTTCAGTGGCATTCTCCGCAAACACGTCCCTTTAGTAGCCCTGTCGTTGCTTGTCACTTTTCTATATGGCAGTCTGGTATGGAACATGTTCCCGCAGTTCGCCTCCTCCACCACTTCTTGGGAGGGACACTTGGGGAGCGCAGCGGCCGGAATAGCCGCAGCTATATTGTTCAGACACAAAGGCCCTCAACAACCGGAACTTTTCATTGACGAGGAAGAGGAAGACAACAGCAGTCATCCGGAAAACGAAGAAGTCATTACGAATCCGGACCAAGAAAAAAAGAATGACTAAATCAATCTTTCCGCCACCATGAAGTTCAAAGGGCCGGAAGGGCTGAAAGAAGCAATAACCCGCTAACGGAATTAAATGAATGTTCATATCCTCCCTATTGTATAAGTCTTTTCTATCTTCAGATTAAACCTTTTTATACAGATATATTCTATCTCCATAGCCTTTGGAGTTATCTCCCAAGACTATGGAGTTAACTCCA
>OHUU01000604.1_pt1 | contig 11543 bp, 10 predicted proteins | sample 1579271 | NCBI WGS metagenome assembly OHUU01 (sample SAMEA3882556, study PRJEB24775) | human gut metagenome | biome: human-associated habitat; feature: intestine environment; material: feces | place: Netherlands | collected 2009/2010 | reverse complement strand
TAGGCTATCATACCCACCCATGTTCCGACAACACCGTTTTCATCGGTTGTTGCAAAAATGTTTGTTGTGAGCGTTCCCATGGTGTTTGCGATAATTACCTTTTTTGCAAGACCGACCATAAAGAGCTTCACGCCCTTTGTGAACATTTCAAGCGTTTCACGGCGGTTTACAAGCTGTTCGGCAACATCACGGTAACGGACAATCGGACCTGCAATAAGCTGCGGAAAGAGTGCAACATAAGTACCGAAGTTTATGAAGTTCTTCGACACGGGCGCATCGTCACGGTAAACATCAATAACATAGCTCATTGTCTGGAATGTGTAGAAGCTGATGCCGATCGGCAGACTGATTTGAAGCTCCGGAATATTGAGAAACGGCAGCATATTGAGCGTTTCGGTTATCATTCCCGTATATTTAAACACCGCAAGAATACCTATATCAAGCACACAGGTAAGAATCAGAAACAGCTTTTTCTTTTTGGCGTCGGCTCTGTATTTGTCAACAAGCCAACCGCCTATGTAGTTGAAGAAGATGTTGAACACCATAAGCAGAACAAGCTTAGGTTCGCCCCAACCGTAGAATATAAGGTTTACGATAAAGAGAAAAATATTGCGTCCCTGCCTTGGCACAAGATAATAGGCAAGCAAGGTAATCGGCAGATACGCAAACATAAATACAAGGCTCGAAAATACCACTCGTTTTATCCTCCTGCAAATTTAAATTCATAAATTTTTTCAAATACCATCCTACATATTTTAACTTATTGCTCTTTTTCAGTCAACATACAAATTATATGATTTTTTGCCCGTAAAGAATAAAAGTAATGTTTATGATTTTATAAGATAATAAATCACATTTGTGCGGTAAAACATTCAGATATGTAAAATCATTATTTGACATTATACACAAAAAACGGACTGTCAGATGACAGCCCGTAGATTGAAAATAATCAAATTATTTGGTTGCGTTGTATGTCTTTGAAAAAATGTTTGTACCGTCTTTAGTATTGATTTTTACAACAACTGACGGATCATCAATGCCGACTGATTCCTTAATACTGTTTGCAATGCCTTCATATGTTGATGACAATGATTCAAAAGCTGATTCAAGGCTTGACTTTACAGTATCAAGTGAGTCCTCAGGGAGTTCAGTCTTGTAAGTAAGGTCATAAACTAAGCTCTTGCCTTCAGCCCTAACATCAACATCCATCATTGATTCATATGTTGACTTCATTGAGTCGAGTTCTTTCTGACATTCGTCTGATGCAACATAGTTAGCGAGTTTCTGCTCAGGTGAATCACCGCAACCTGCAAAGCAGAAGATTGATGTTACTGCGATAAGTGCTGCAGCAAGTATAAGTGCAATTTTTTTCATTGTTTTACTCTCCTTAAAAACATAGTGGCTAAATTGTACTATAATAGCATTATATTGTCAATAGTTTATACAATATTCAATTTTTGTGCTAATTTAATTTTATCTTGCTCTTGCTTTTTGTCAATCATTGCCAACGGTAAACTTGTATTTCCTTGTAAATTCCTTTGTTTCGTTATTACGCACGACTTCGCTTTGATTTTGCTCAACAACGCTTGTTATAGCACCCACATCAATCCATATTTCGTTATTGCTTTCTTTTTGGCTCTCATCAAACACAAGCTCAAGTCCGAGATGCAAATGACTTTCGGTTATTCCGTTTGTATTTTCGGTATCGCTGTAACCCGTTCTTCCCACATAACCGATTACATCGCCTGCACAAACCTTGTCGCCCTCTTTTAAGTTTTCTGCAAACGGACGGTTCTGCCTTAGGTGGGCATAGTACCAATAGCGTTTTTTGTCGGCAGAACGGATTCCGATTCGCCAACCGCCGTACCTGTTCCAGCCCATAATTTCAACCGTTCCCGACTCAACCGCCACAACAGGTGTGCCGACAGCCGCCATAAGGTCATGCCCCAGGTGCGGTCTTGTGTAGCCGTAGGTTCTGACCGCACCAAAATCATCATAGCAGGAATACGGAAAAGATTTGGCAATCGGTGAAAACCAGCACAAGCCGTAGTCTTTTTCAGTGCCTTTTGAAGTTTCTTTTTCGTAATCACCGACAATTCCCGAAAGTGCCGCACCGTATGCCTGAGAGTAATAGTTGAAATATTTCATATCCTTTGTCAAGTTTTCAACGGTTTCGCCGTTTTTGATTTTGTCGGCAAAATCTGTCATATCGCTGTATTTGTACTTTGTAAAATCACCGCCGTATTTCGCACCGAGATACGCAAGCATTGTTATGCAGTCGGTATGCCTGTCGTCATCGTGAGTTTGTATGTCGAGGTCAACGGCATTTTGCAAAGCGTCTTTCGTAACATTAAATTCAACATATTTTATGTAGTTTTTTTGCGTATCCTTTCCGCCTGTAAACACGACAGCCGACAATGCCGCAAGCATTACGCAAAAAAACACACAGAGCAGTTTTTTCATATCAATCACCGATAATGTATATGAAAAACGGCATACAGTTATTCATTGCGGCTTTGCCGTAAAATGAAAAAAACAGCGGTGTAACTCGCTGTTTCTTCCATATTTTAATTAAAGAGAGAGGAAAAATATATCAAATGAAAATCTTGTAAGCTGTTTAACATGGGTTATCACCACTTATTCTGTCACGCTCGGGCAAGACTTGTTATAAATCAAGCCGTTCTTATGTTGTGACTATATTATATCACGGCAATCGTGACAGAATAATGACAAACAAGAGAATGTTTTGAAAATCTTTTAAAAAAATTTTCTGATTACGCTTTATCTACTGTAAATGTCAATTTATTGTCGGCAATATTGATTTTACCGCCGATATTTGCAAAATAAGAGGTTAAAAATTGATATACTTCGTCCTTCTCTGCTTCATCAAATGAAAAATACTGTCCTCCGCAGGCATCGTGAAAATGTAGATACACTCCGAATTTTTCGTCAAGAATCCTCTTGAATTCAAGCACCTGTGAATATGAAAAATTCATAATAAGCTCCTTAAATCAGGTTTTCTTTTTCAAAAGCCTGTCTTAAATCTTCGATGATATCTTCGGCATCCTCAATACCAACGCTGAAACGGAAAAATCCGTTGTGGAATTCTTCGGGATAAAGATACTTTCTTTCATCGTTTTCACCGAGAAATACGATAAGGCTTTCATCGTGACCGAGTGATACAGCCGATGTGATTACTTTAAGATGTGTAACAAAACGGTTGTAGGTATCGTGGTCGGCTTTAAGTCCAAACGAAAGCACTCCGCCGAACCCGTTTTTCATCTGCTTAACTGCAACATCGTGATTCGGGTGATCCTCAAGTCCCGGATATGCAACAAAGCTTACACCTTTGACCGTTTTCAGATAACGAGCAACCTTGAGGGCATTTTCGTTGTGCTGTTTCATACGCAACGGAAGTGTTACCGAACCTCTCATAATCAGCCATGCATTGAACGGGCTGATTGTTGCGCCGAGGTTAATCTGCGACTGCGCACGGATAATGTCGAGGTATTCTTTTTTGCCGATGATTGCACCTCCCATTGCATCACCGTGACCGTTGATGTACTTTGTAAGGCTTTCAACGGTAAAGTCTGCACCGAGTTCAATCGGTCTTTGGTTGAACGGAGAAGCAAATGTGTTGTCAACCGACAAAAGTGCGCCGCTTGCATGGGCAAGCTCTGCAATCTTTTCAATGTCGGAAATTGAAAGAGTAGGGTTGCCCGGTGTTTCAATGTGAATGAGCTTTGTGTTCGGACGGATTGCCGCCTTAACTTTTTCAATGTCGGTTGTGTCAACAATTGTTGTTTCAACACCGAATTTGTCTTTGAGAAGTTCGTTCAGAAGTCTGTAAACCGCAATATATGTTACGCTTGAAAATACAACATGGTCACCGCTTTTGAGCAATGCAAAGAAAAGTCCCGACAGAGCCGCAACACCGCTTGCAAGAACAACGCAATCCTCTCCGCCCTCAAGGGACGCAAGCTTTTCCTGAAGATACTGCTGATTTGAACCGCCGTTGCGTGTGTAGAGGTTTTTGCCTGCACTGCTCCAGTTGAGGTCGCTCGGATCATACGGGAGTTCATAGCTGTTTGCCATTGTGATAGGTCTTTTGATTGCTCCTGTTTCGCTGTCAACATCATTGCCCGTGTGAACAGCCCTTGTCTGAAATCCGAATTCATCACCAAAATTTCTTTTTGCCATAACTGTACTTCCTTTCTTAGCATGATTTTTATGTGCTTGATTATGTATGTGTTTTATTTCTACTATTCCTATGTATTTAGTATGTTTTAATTATAGCACCATTTTTTGCATTGTCAAGATTAATTTTATAAATGGCGAACACGGTTTGCGACCGCCGCCTGTGGCAGATAAAGGGAGCATAGCGCTGTCTGAAATATAGTCGCAAGGCTACCCCTACTGATTCCGTATAAAACAAAAATTGCATCAGAACCTTATTCGGGCATCTGATGCAATCTTTTTATCTAACTATCTTCTCGAATTGACAGCGGTGGCACACCGCCGACTGTAATTTTACATTTTCAATTTTCAACTTTCAATTCGCAATGCTCATTGCATTACCGAGTTTGCCATAATATATTTTCTGAGCGGTCCCTGCATAATGGATTCAATCTGCTCGGGTTCATCGGGCAGAAGAATAAGAATCTGATTTGCGGCTCTGACAACATATCCGTCATCACCGTTTTCATTTTTCAGCTTTTTGCAGTCATTAACAGGGGTTTCACACAAAGCACGGGAAATTATGCTTTTTATTCCCTTTTCATCGTCAAATCCGAGTCCGCCGACAACGAAAACCACATTCAGTTTTTTGAAAGCGTCTGTAAGTTCATTTCCGAGTTGTTCGGAATCGGTTGCAAAGCAGGTTTTGACGAGTTCAAGGTCAAGCTCGGAAAAGGATTTTTGCAAAGCTCTTTCGCAAAACGAGGTTTTGCGAGCAGCGAAAAATACAAGCCTGCAATTCATTTTCCGTCCTCCTACTGTGCGTTTGCGTATTCGGGTTTCAGCGTTGCCTTGAATTTTGGTGCAATGCTCAAATTAGCCGTTACCTTTGTATAGTCATAGGTGGTGTCCCAACCCTCAAAGGTGTAGGTATAATACTCATCACTCGGTTTTTTCGGTACGGTCTTAGGCACAACCGCCGACTTGCCGTACTCAACCTTTTGCGTTGACAAAGCTGAACCGTCGTAGTTAAGGAAGGTTACATTGCAATAAACCTTTGCCTTTGTTGTAGGCTGTGGCTTTTGCGTTACAACCTGACCTTTTGTATCTGTTGCGGTTGTAGCCTCGGTTTTCTTGGTTACCTTTTGGTTCTTAAAGCTGTAATCTCCGTCATACCAGGTAATCTGACCTTTCTTGTAAGCTGTGTCAAAGTCTGTGACGGTAGGTCTTGTACCGCCGTAGGATGAGTAATAAACCTGTGGCCATACTGCATTCTTATTAAGCGATGCCTTTGAAACATCAACCTTTGTTGACTCGCCCGCTCTTACCTTTCTTGCAACAATAACCGTTCTGAAGTTTGTGAACTCATACGAACAGGTTGAAAGTGTTACAAGCTCATCGTCCTCGTTTACATCAACAGGACAATTAAAGAGTGAACGAACACGGACATTGTAAACATAGTTCATAAAATCCTTGTCATTTTCAAAGTCGCTTATCATGTAGTTGAAGAAATCGCCGTGTGCGGTAAGAGTGTTTGTCTTGAACACGGAGATAATCTTATAAGTACCTTTGCCCTTTGGAGTGTCAAAACGGAAGGTCGGAACTTCTTTGTAGAAATCGAGATCCCCCGTTGTTCCGCCGAACTTCATAAGATCACCGAACATTGAACCGTCCTGAATGTGGTGAGAGTGAAGAACAAGGTTCTTGCCGTCTGTACCCTTTGTTGAACGGTAGTCAACAAATACGCTTCCGAAGCCGTCCCACTCATTCTTGTAGTTGTGGTTAAGGTAATACTGTTGCGGTGTGCTGTCTGCCTTATGCCAAAGAACGGGGTAGTCAATGTGGGTATCCTTCATCTGAATCCAGCCGACAATTTCATCGTTGATTTTCAGAAGTTTATCCCAATTGATTGTGTCATCCTTTTTCTTTTCGGGTGTTGTTTCACCGTCATCAACGCTGTGAGCAATTCGCTGAATCTCGCCGTTAAGCTCGGCATTTCTCAGGCTGAGGTAAATCATATTGTAGAACAACAGCGAAAGTGCCGTAAGAAACACGAGAAACGAAACAATTACAACGCATTTTCTTGTAACTTCCTTTGAACCGTCACCACGCATAGGAATGAAGTTGTTGACAAAGCCTGTCTTTGCCGGAACAAATTCCCTGTCGCTGAAACCGTTAGGATAGTCAATTGCAGAATTTTCAAAGTTTGACTTTGCTCTTATGCAGGCAAGACAAACCATATCTTCGGGATTTTCACCGGCAAGAGCCGACTTTGGAAGAACGGCAACCTGAATACCACGGTACATAAAGCAGTAGCCACGATAGCCGTTGCCCATATCTTTAAGGCTGAAAATTCTTGACTTTTTACGGAACATTCTGTACTTGTCCTCAAGCTGTTCCATCTCTTCCTTGTCTGCCTTACGCTTTTTGGCATCAAGAAAATCAAGATTTCTCTTTCGCCAATAGTCCTTCGGCACGGGAGTATTCTCATACTTCTCGGATGCCGCAACAACCTCGGCAAACCTTTTGCGAAACGATGTGCTGTCCTTTGTTGTAAGAGCCTCTGCAATCACAACCTGATCAGGCGCTTTTTCGCTTTTCGCAAGCTCGTTAAGTGCAGAAATAATTTTAGAATATGAAGGTGAAACGCTTTTTACTTTGGTTACGGAAAAGCCGTTTTGTTCAAGCTTTGTTGCAATTTCACCGCTTGTTTGAGAAAGGTCAGCGGAATTTTTGCCCGTTAAGGAAAAAATCTCAACATCCATGTCAATTCCCCTTTCAATCGTTTGATTATTCATCATCAGCCGAAATTCTTGTAACTTTTAGGTTCTGAAGAGCCTCCTCAACAAGAGGTCCGAAGTTCGGCTTTTCCTGAGCCTCTTTTACATATTTGAGAACAGGTCTTGTACGGGGATGCTTTGGTGTGAACACGGTACAGCAGTCCTCATACGGCTCAATTGATATATCGTAGGTATCAATCTTGTAGGCAATGTCAATAATTTCCTGCTTATCCATACCTATTAGCGGTCTGAACACGAGCAAATCGGTCGCCTCATCTGTGCACGAAAGCGCACCGATTGTCTGGCTTGCAACCTGACCGAGGCTTTCGCCTGTGATGAGTGCCTGACATTCATACTTTTCGGCAATCTTTTCTGAAATCTGCATCATCAGGCGGCGCATAATGATTGTGAAAAGTTCTTCGGGACATTCGTCCTTGATTTTCTCCTGCAGCTTTGTAAACGGCACGGTGTACATAACCATATCGCCTGCATATCTGCTGACTCTGCGAAGAAGTCTGACAACCTTGTCTTCGGCTCTGGGGCTTGTGTAGGGCGGACTTGCAAAGTGAATTGCAGTAAGTCTGATACCTCTTTTTGCCATCATATAAGCGGCAACGGGGGAGTCAAGACCTCCGCTGATGAGAATTGCGGCTCTGCCGCCCGTGCCGACCGGAATACCGCCTGCTCCTCTTACCGGCTCACCGTGAACATAAGCGCCAAAGTCACGGATTTCAACATTTACAACAAGGTCGGGGTTGTGAACATCAACCTTGAGGTGCGGAAACTTTGAAAGGATTTCACCGCCGACCTCTCTGCAAATTTCGGGAGATTTAAGCGGAAACTTCTTGTCGCTTCTCTTCGCCTCAACCTTGAAGGTTTTTATATTTTTAAGCTGATTTTCAAGATATTTCGGAGCTGTTTCAAGAACGGATTCGATTGTTTTTTCACAAACGGCGGCTCTTGAAAAAGCGATAATTTCGAACACCCTTGAAACGATTTCGCAAGCCTTTTCAAGATCTGCGTCATCATCAAGCGGTTTTACATAAATTGTGGACTGTGCGGATGTAATCTCAAAATGGCCTGCACTCTTTAATGCGTGTTTGAGGTTCTTTTTGAGGACATCTTCAAATGAACGGCGGTTAAGTCCCTTAAGAACAATTTCGCCGTCTTTCAAAAGTAAAATTTCCTTCATAAAATGTATTCCTTTGTTTTAATATGTATTCATACGATTTTATTTGTGAGCAAGGGTTTTCAGTCCCTTTTCAATACCGTAACAAAGTGCGTCGATATCTGCCTCTGTGTTAAATTTTGAAAAGCTGATTCTCAGTGCACTGTCGGCTCTGTCACGACCGATATTCATTGACTCAAGCACATAACTCGGTTTGCCCTTTGCACAGGCACTTCCCGAGGACACATAAACCTCAAGATTTTCAAGAAAATGGAGCATGGTTTCGCTCCTGACCTTTCCTGCCGAGATATTCAGCACATACGGAAGTGCGTTTTCGGGGGAGTTGAGGCTCACACCGTCAATTTTTAATAGCTTATCCTTTGCGTAGCTGTTAAGCTTTGAAACATAATCGTAATTTTTATCTATGTTAAATTCACCGCAGGCAACACCCATTGCGGCAATCAACGGAATCGCCTCTGTGCCGGGGCGGAGTTTTTTCTCCTGTTCACCGCCGTAGTGAAGCGGAACAAGCCGTACACCCTTTTTCACAAAGATTGCACCCACACCCTTCGGGGCATGGATTTTGTGACCGCTCACGCTGATTAAATCCGCATGAAGTCTTGACGCAGAAAGCGAGATTTTGCCGAAAGCCTGAACGGCATCCGTGTGGCAGATTACATCGCAGTTCTTCGCCTTTACGGCAGAAAAAATATCCGTAACATTCATAATTGCGCCCGTTTCATTATTGACGCACATTACAGACACAAGAATTGTGTTTTCGTCAACCTTTTCAAGCACATCTTCCTTGTGAATTGTGCCGTCCTCACGGGGCATGATATAGACAACATCAAAGCCGTTATCCTCAAGTTTTTTTGCGGATTCCATAATACTGCTGTGTTCAACGGCAGACACAATAATCCGCTTTCCTCTGCGTTTTTTAGCCTCGGCAACACCGAAAATTGCAAGGTTATTCGCCTCTGTACCGCCGCTTGTAAAATAGATTTCGTCGGCAGTTGCACCAAGCTTTCTTGCAACCTCTTTTCGAGCCTTTACAAGCTCCTGCTCTGCATACATTCCACGCAAATGGAGCGACGAAGGATTGCCGTAATTTTCGGTCATTATCTCAAACGCTTTTTCTGCCGCCTTTTGCGACACCTTCGTAGTTGCGCTGTTATCGAGATAATGCTCCATTACTTTACCCTCATTTCGTTTTACATAGCTGTACATATTAATAAGTATACTACAACAGTCAAAAAAAATAAAGTGATAATTCAAACATAATTGAAATTTATACGGCAAAAATATATGTAAATTAATTAACGGTGCAAAGGTGGCATTTTATGATTTCAAAAAAAGAATATAGCACGATTGTGAAAAATAATTCACCGAAAAGTAAATGTTTTGTGAACGGGACTAAGGCATTTTTCATCGGCGGTTTCATCTGCCTTATCGGTCAGGTTCTAACGGACTGTTATTCAATGCTTGATCTCAGCAAGGATGATGCAAAAACGCTGACTTCGGTAACGCTGATTTTCATAGGAATTTTGCTGACAGCAATCGGTGTTTACGATAAAATCGCCAAGCATGGCGGTGCGGGTACGCTTGTGCCGATTACAGGTTTTGCAAATGCTGTTTCATCGCCTGCAATTGAATTCAAATCCGAGGGATATGTTGCAGGACTCGGCGCAAAGCTGTTCATCATTGCAGGACCTGTCATAGTTTACGGTGTTACCGCATCTGTTGTTTTCGGTGCTGTTTTATGGGTACTGCATATGTTCGGGATTACCTTATTCTGACTTTTCAATAATTTAAACTGCAAAAAGAGGTGTCGCAAACGCTGACACCTCTTTGTCTGTTATCTTGTTATCTTTTCTTGTACAAAACAAGCTCCGGATTTTTAAGATTTTCCTCATAAGTTGAAATCAGGATAAAATCGGTATTTGCAACAATGCCGAAATATCTGTTACCGCCGAACTCACATTCAAGCTGATTGCCGAGATATGTTGCGTTGTCATCCAAAAACTTAACCGTGTTGCCGTTCGGAAGTCTGTATCCCCAATTAACAAATTTTCCGACAAGCGCATTCAGTTTTGTAAGCTTTGGCATACCGTCAACATTTAAGGCATTTATCTCATCAATCAGAACATTTTTAAATTCTTCAAAAGCCTTGTTTCCGCCGAGTTCCTTATATCTTTTCCAATAGTCAAGCTTCGGGAGTGTTCTCAACAGATACTCACGCACCTCTTTTTCGGAATGTTCCTCGTTTGCCATATTTTTGACGCAGACATCAATCAAATCGTCCATATCGCTGTACATATAATTTCCGTCGGCATAGCACCACTTGCAATAATCTTCATTCATAAAGCCGTCTTTCTCTCTGCTGATAATCTCATCTTCCAACGGCATACCGCAACATTGACAAATGAGTTCTCTCGGAGAACCGAGCAGGGTATTGATTGACACATTATAAAGCTTTGAGAGAAGTTTTAATGTTTCCGTATTCGGAACTGTTTCTCCGTTTTCCCAACGTGAAACTGCCTGACGACTTACAAAAACTTTTTCTGCAAGCTCATCCTGCGACATTCCCTTTTGAGTACGAAGTTCAAGTATGACCTGTTTTGTATCCATTATGCAGTACCTCCCTTACACCTTTATTATAGTCTCACGCATTATCTCAAACAAGCAACTCGCAGTTGCTGTCCTTATTACTCGCCTTTTTCGTTCACGGCTACATCAAGATTTTGATAACCGAGCATATAGCCCCTTTCGCTAACCTTTTACTTTTCGCAAAGCAGACTCATTTTACTCTAATTCCTGTTCCTCGCTTTCTTTTTGTTGCAGATAAAACATCGCTTTTTGCGTTTCAATCTCTGCTTTCAGTTCTTCTGTAGGCAGATACAATTTGTACTTTGAAGCAAATAGCTGTTCATTTCCGTGCATAACAGAATAACGGGCAATATCATCATCGGTACTGTAAATGATTTCTGCCTGTTGATAGCGCAGATACTGTCGGCGTAATTTTCTAAGCTGCTCTGGTACTTCTTTCATACTTGTAATTGGTTTATAACTTTTACCCATGATGTTTTCCTCCAAAATTAGATTTACTGTTTTACAGAAGCTGACCGCTGGGATGTGACTTTCCAAGGACGAAAAAAAGCACCTCTTAGATTAACTCTAAGAAGTGCTCATACTTCATTGCCCAAACCTGTGCCCTTTCACCTGAAATTCGTCATGCTTCATAACGATTCATCATTCTCCCAAATTTTGTTGTCAAATTGTTGTCAAATGCGGTCTGACATCATGGTTTTAGACATTTTATATTTAATTTTAGTACAGCTTTGCACCAGCCGGAATATGGTTATCAACCATCAGAAGATGAAGTTTTTCTTCGCCCTCTTCTTCATGGATTGCACTAAGTA
>OHUU01000593.1_pt1 | contig 11628 bp, 10 predicted proteins | sample 1579271 | NCBI WGS metagenome assembly OHUU01 (sample SAMEA3882556, study PRJEB24775) | human gut metagenome | biome: human-associated habitat; feature: intestine environment; material: feces | place: Netherlands | collected 2009/2010 | reverse complement strand
TCCTTAGATGGTGTAAATAAGAAAAATGATGTAAATAATACAGCTTCTGAAGCACCTGAAAAAAATGTAAAAACTGAGTCTGAAAAGATTGATTTTTCTAAAGTAAAGATTGAGCCTTTGTTTGAGGAAATGGTAGACTTTGATACATTCAGCAAGTCAGATTTCCGTGCAGTAAAGGTTAAAGAGTGTGTTGCAGTACCGAAGTCAAAGAAACTGTTACAGTTTACTCTTGATGACGGAACAGGCACAGACAGAACCATTTTAAGCGGTATTCATAGCTTTTATGAGCCGGAGGAACTGGTTGGAAAGACTCTTATCGCTATCACAAATCTTCCACCGAGAGCGATGATGGGCATTGACTCTTGCGGTATGCTCCTCAGTGCTATTCATGAAGAAGAAGGCGAAGAAAAGCTTCATCTTCTGATGGTAGATGACCACATTCCGGCAGGTGCAAAGCTCTATTAAGATGATGTAAAGATGTACCGTTTTACCAAATAGACGGGACGTACTTCATTTGATAAAAAACTAAAAAAACAGCGATTTACATCAAACTTACATCAATTGATGCAGAAATCGGTGCAAGCAAGAAAAAATCGCATAATTAGTACAAAGAGTGGGCAATTCCAATCGGGATTGCCCATTTTTAAAACAAACAGAAATACAAATCGGAAGTTTTAAAGGAGGAATACCATGGGATTATTTGGTAAAAGCAAAAAAGAACGAGAAACAGAATACATGAGCAGATTAGATGTTCCATCGTGTTTAAAAGAAGATTTTGAATTGATTATTGATGATATATTTACAATTATGGGAGTTGGAACAGTTGCCACAGGAAACATATTAACAGGGATGTGCAGAGAAGGGGAAAATGCATGTATTTATAAAGCAAATGGAGATATCTTAGAAACCAGAATTACTACTGTCGATGTACATACAAAAGAACGAAAAGCAAATGGTTGTGGATATAAAACAGAGCATGTTGGACTTGGGTTACGAGGAATTTCCAAGGAACAATTAGAAAAGGGTGATAAAGTACTTGTAAAGAATGCCAATATGTATGGAATGTAATTACAAATTCAAGTTTGTCAATTTGCCCTTTGAGAGAGGAGAAATCCTTTTCTCAAAGGGCTTTTTCTATTTATACGGATATTCGCAAACTACAAGATAAAGCTAAAACTTCATATACTCTAAGCACAAGGAGGTTGAGGTTTGGCTATGAATAACAGTTTAGCAGAAGTACGCCCGGAACTTGTTCCTGAGTGGTCAGAGAAGAACTTACCGCTTAAACCTGATGAGATTACTTTCGGTTCAAATAAAAAAGTATGGTGGAGAGGTGCTTGCGGTCACGAATGGCAGACAAGCGTTAAGGCTCGTTCTAATGGAGAAAAATGCCCGATATGTTCCGGTGCGAGAGTGATTGCAGGGATTAACGATTTGGCGACATTAGAGCCGCTACTGGTAAAGCAGTGGTCGAAAAAGAATAAGATAAAACCGACAGAAGTTTCTATTGGTTCTCATAAGAAAGTGATATGGAGATGTGAAAAGGGACACGAATGGGAAGCTGCCGTTAAGAGCAGGACAATAAATAAAACGGGTTGCCCGTATTGCTCTCATAATAAAGTGTTGGCAGGATTTAATGACCTTGCAACACTTCTGCCGGATATAGCTGCCGAGTGGTCGGATAGAAATTATCCGTTACTTCCAACTCAGGTTACGGTCTTTGCCAATCGTAAGGCTTGGTGGAAGTGTAAGGACTGTGGCAGAGAGTGGAACACCCTTATTTCTACCCGTTCCGGTGGGAGTAAATGCCCGTATTGCAGTGGGTACATATTCCTGAAAGGGTTTAACGATTTGCAGACAACACACCCTGAAATTGCTTCGGAGTGGTCGGAGAAGAACTTGACATTGCAACCTGATGAAGTAAATGCAAAATCGAGGAAAAATGTCTGGTGGAAGTGCAGAAAATGCGGAAACGAGTGGAAATCAGTTATCAATGCCCGTGTGAAAGGTACGGTATGCCCCGTTTGTGCAGAGAGAGAAGTACTTGCCGGATATAATGATTTGGCGACAACAGACGGTCAGCTTCTTAGCGAATGGGATTATGAACAGAATAAACTGAAACCTACAGAGGTATCACGAACTTCGGCAAAGAGAGCGTGGTGGAAATGCAGGCACGGTCATTCGTGGAGTATGAAGATAAATGAAAGAACGATATTGAATAAAGGCTGCCGAATTTGTGAGCAGGAGTATTTGTCATTGTTTCCTGCTTTGGCTGTCAGCTATTATTCTAATAAGAAAGGCTTGAAAGCAGAACTTGGTTCTGACCGATTGCTTGGAGTTCCGCTTGAAACATACATACCTTCAGAAAAGTTGGCTATTGAGTCGGGAAGTGCTGACGAGAATATAGAAATAATGAAAGCCTATATGTGTAAGCAACGAGGGATAAGGCTGATTAAGCTGCCGATGAAAGGCACAGAACTGGATTATGCCAATAATTTAAAGAAAGCTTTTCAGAGCGTACATATATTTATTTCTTCTGATACCGAGGAAGATGTGGAGATAATCAAGAATACATTTGAAAGATGGAGGGACAGCCAATGAGAGAGAAAACTTATCATCTATACTTAAATGAAGAAGAACGAAGCCAAGTGATACAATCACTCATTGCACTGAAGAACAATTTAGCAGGTCAGGGACGATACACCGACGCAGTAGATGATGTTCTATGTAAAGTGCTTGAAGCAAAGAAAAAGAAATTGAAAATGGAATACATTTAGAACGTGTTTTGCCGTCTGTTTCCTAACCGGAGCAGGCGGCTTTTTTAATTTCCAAAAATTTTTTTGAAATATTTTTGGAAAAGCGGAGATTTTGGGTGTGCATTTCATACCCCTTTGTCCAAATGAGTGAAGGGGTTCATTCCGGATAGCAAAAACGGAAGCCTTTTCGCTTGAAAATTGAATAAGTCATTCACTAAGACTTTATTTCTGATGATAGCCACTTTAGCAGGTACGCCGTGATTTCTGTATTTCAGAATAGCGAGAACTCCGGCTAAGAGTATCAGGTTGCCCCTGATATGGCGATGACAGTCAGAATGATAATGATACTTCTCTACGGAGCTGGCGGAGTACCCGGCAGAGGTTAGAATCCTATGATACAGATAAGCAGTCTGTTCCTTAGTGACTTCCCATAAGCATTTTGCTTGGCAAGGGGTGTTGAGAACAAATATTGCTATGACCGATTAGGAAATGAGTCGGTCAGGTACATAGCCATAATGCGGTGGCTATGAATTTTCAGAAAGGAGGGCAAAAAGAAGTGTCAAACTGTAAAACGATTTCCGTATGTAACCAGAAAGGCGGAGTCGGAAAAACCACCACAACAGTTAATCTCGGAGTCGGGCTTGCAATGCAGGGCAAGAAAGTATTGCTCATAGACGCAGACCCGCAGGGAGATTTAACGACTTGTCTTGGTTGGCAGGATACAGACAGTTTGGGTATCACGCTTGCAACGAAACTCACAGATGTAATCAATGAAACGATGACAGACCCTATGGTTGGTATCCTGCACCACGAAGAAGGTGTTGACCTTGTTCCGGCAAACCTTGAGCTTTCAGCAATGGAATTTAACCTTGTAAACGCAATGAGCAGAGAAACTACACTCAAGAATTATCTGAGTCAAGTGAAGAACAGATATGATTATGTAATTATAGACTGTATGCCTTCACTTGGTATGGTTACTCTCAATGCTTTATCGGCGGCAGACAGTGTTATCATTCCGGTTCAGGCTCAGTATTTGCCTGCAAAGGGTATGACACAGCTTGTGCAGACCATTTCAAAAGTAAAGAAGTATATCAATCCGGATATTAAGATAGACGGTATGCTACTTACTTTGGTGGATAGCCGAACAAACCTTGCAAAGAGTACGGTGGAAGCACTCAGGGCAAACTTCGGTAATCAGATAAGGATGTATCGAACACAAATCCCGATTGCCGTAAAAGCCGCTGAAACTTCTTCCAAAGGCAAGAGCATTTATGCTTATGAGCCAAACAGCACAGTGTCTAAGGCATACGCTGAATTTACAAAGGAGGTGTTAGCCGATGGCAGGAAGAAAGAGCGACTTCACTCTCACGAAGCTCGATGATTTATTTACCACGCAGGCACAGCGAGATGAAGAACAGCTTTCAAAAATCCGAGATATTCCATTGGAGCTGATTGATGATTTTCCCGACCACCCGTTTAAGGTCAGGGACGATGAAGATATGATGCAGCTTGTGGAGAGTGTCAAGGAAAGAGGGGTTATTACTCCGGCAACGGTAAGGCAGAAAGAGGACGGCAGATATGAACTTGTTTCAGGACACAGACGAAAGCGAGCGTGTGAACTGGCAGGATTTGAAACACTGAGAAGTGAGATTGTAGACCTGAACAGAGATGAAGCGACCATTTTAATGGTTGAGAGTAATTTCCAGAGGTCAGAGATATTGCCAAGTGAAAAAGCCTTTGCCTATAAAATGCGTTTGGAAGCAATGAAAAGACAAGCAGGCAGACCTACAAAAAATAATTTAGTCCCAGTGGGACAAAATTATTCAAGGGAAGAACTTGCTGCACAAAGTGGAGAAAGTCAAACACAAATACAGCGTTATGTTCGTCTGACAAACCTTGTTCCTGAACTGCTTGAATTTGTTGATGAGGGGCGTATTAAAATGCGTCCTGCCGTAGAACTTTCTTACCTTGATGAAGATTGCCAGCGTGATGTGGTTGACGAAATCGACCTGAATGACGCAACCCCGTCACACGACCAGACAATCCGTATGCGAAAGTTATTCAACGAGGGCAACCTTACAACAGAAGCAATCCACGCTGTTATGTCTGAGGAAAAGCCGAACCAAAAGGAAAAAATCGTGTTGAGGGGCGATAGAGTAAGACAGCTTATCCCGAAAAACATTCCCGTCAGTCAGACAGAGGATTTTGTCTGCAAAGCATTGGAGTATTACAACAAGTTTTTGCGTAACCGTGCAGAACGTGACAGCAGATAGCCTGTTTTACAGTTCCCCTTTCTCACACTCTAACCCCTTAGTTATACTTTTACCTACCGAAAATGATATATACTATCTCACTTGAATATAACTATCTCAAAGTATATGTCTATCTCTAAGGGGCAATCGCACAGTATGAACGGACTGGAGGTGTATGGTAAAATGAAAAATTAACGAAAAATCCGCATTTGTTTTTCGGCAGGTAAATCTTGTCGTAAGAGAAAATCCACAAAGGCACATCGTAGAGATACGGTGTGTTTTTCAATTTTTACAGGAGGAAACGCAATGATAAAGTCAAAATTCAAAAGAGTCACGTCGCTTTTCTTGGCGACCCTTATGTGTGTGACCACTTTTGCAGGCATTGGCTCGACAACAGCATATGCTGCTTCGGGAGAAAAAGCCGATGTTTATATGGTCGATTTCCCTCGTGATGGCGATGCTAATTACGATGGGGTATGGGGACATAGCAATTTGACCTTGAAAAATGGTTGGCATACCGGACGTTCCAATTTTACCAATCTTAAGGCTATTGGCTCATACTCAGGCAATGTTGCTTATTGTATTGAGCCTGGAATTTCGCTCAAGGTCGGTCAGACAATGAATAAGTATGACGAAAATTATTTTAATAACCTTGCATCCAACGGGGTTATTTCCGGAGATGAAATCCGTCTTTTCGTTGGTCGTATTTTACAGTATGGCTATCGTGGGACAATCTCGACATCTTGGAGGTCACAGAATGAAGCAGCAGCAAACAGCATTGCACAGGCTTATGCCACACAGCTTCTTATCTGGGAAACTGTTATCGGAGAGCGTGATGCGAACTTCAATCATGTAGCAGCCAGTGGTTGCAGTAATGTGAAAGATGTCATCAATGCAAAGCATCCGCTTCGCAATAAGATTTTCAGTTATTACAACAGTATGGTGCAGAGTGTACAGAACCATGCGACCATACCGAGTTTTTGTAATAAATCATCCGGTTCGGCAAAGACAATAGAACTTGAGTGGAACGGAAGCAAGTACACAACTACTCTGACAGATTCCAATAATGTGCTGTCCAAATATAATTTCAAGGCAAGCATCAGTGGAGTGAGCTTTTCAGTGAATGGTAACAAACTTACGGTTTCTATGGATACAGCACCGAGTAAGGAATTTACCATTACCGCAACCAAGAAAAATGCAGTCCGCAGAGGTGTGGTTGTATGGTCAGAGGGCAAACACGGTCAGAATTCCAGTGTGCAGGATGTTGTCAGCTATGCTCAGGAAGTAAGCGACAGTATCAACGGTTATGTGAAGATGAAAGTCAGCTATGGTTCTTGTCAGATTGTAAAGACCAGTGAGGACGGCAAGGTTGACGGTATTAACTTCACAATTACCGGAAACGGTATCAATCAGACGGTTACAACAGCCAATGGCGGTAAGTTCCAGATTGATAACCTTATGCCGGGTATCTATACTGTAACCGAGCAGGCATACGATAAGTACGAGCCGCAGGAAACACATAGAGTTACTGTTGTAGCAGGACAGGTTGCAAAGGTCAATTTTAATAACAAATTGAAGCGTGGCGACCTTCAGGTAGTGAAGTCCTCAGAAGATAATCTTGTTGAAGGTATGAAGTTCCATCTTTTCGGTACTTCTCTTTCCGGTGCTGCTGTTGACCAGTATGCAGTTACAGACAAAAACGGTGTGGCAACTTTCAAAGATGTGCTTATCAGTGGTTCTGAACCATATACTCTTGAAGAAGTGGACACAGCTATCCGTTATGTTGTACCGAAAAATCAGACTGCACCAGTGAAGTGGAAAGAAGTAACCACAAGAAACTTCAATAACATTTTGAAGAAATTTACTGTAACAGTAACAAAGAGCGACGCTGAGAAAGGCGAAGCACAGGGCAATGCCAAACTTTCGGGAGCAGTTTACGGTATCTATAAGGACGAAACGCTTGTAGATAAGTATGTTACTGATGAAAACGGTCAGTTCACTACTAAAGAATATGTTTGTGATACCGACTGGACAATCCGAGAAATTACACCGTCAGAGGGATATTTGCTTGATAAGACTATCCATGAAGTGGGTGCAGACCCGAAACTTTATGAGGTGGAACACAACCTTACTTCCAATGATGTAACCGAGCAGGTAATCAAAGGCAATGTGGCTATCATTAAACACACTGATGATGGAGAAACAAAGATTGAAACTCCTGAAAAGGGTGCTTCCTTTGAGATTTATTTGAAATCTGCCGGAAGCTATGACGCAGCCAATAAAGACGAGAGAGATACCATTGTTTGCGATGAAAATGGCTTCGGTCAGACAAAAGATATGCCGTATGGTATTTATACCGTACACCAGACTTCCGGTTGGGAAGGCAGAGAGATGATGGACGATTTTGATGTGTTCATTTCACAGAACGCACAGACCTACCGTTATCTTATCAATAACCGTAACTTTGAGAGCTTTGTCAATGTAGTCAAGGTGGACGCAGAAAGCGGAAAGAGTATTCCGTATGCAGGAGCAGGATTTAAGATTTACGACCCACAGGGCAATCAGGTCAAAATGACCTTTACTTATCCGACACCGACCACGATTGATGTGTTCTATACCGACGCAAATGGTTCTCTTGTAACACCTGAGAAATTAGATTACGGCAAGGGATATTCCATCGTAGAGGTACAAGCTCCATACGGATATGTACTTGATGATACTCCGGTATATTTTGATATTACCGAAGAAAATTCCACAGAGGAAGGCGGCGTAACTGTTGTGAAAGTCAATAAGCCGAATATGGCACAGAAAGGTACTATCACGGTTGAAAAGACCGGAGAAGTATTTAGTGGTGTCAATGTAAGTGGTTCTGAGGACAGTGATGTTATTTATCAGCCTGTTTATGAAGTGGCAGGACTTGAGGGTGCAGTTTATGAAGTCCGTGCTGCGGAAGATATTAGTACACCGGACGGTACACTCCGCTATTCAAAGGGCGAAGTGGTAGATACTATCACAACAAGCTCCGATGGATTTGTTAAGAGCAAAGAACTTTATCTCGGAAAATACGAGGTCAAGGAAATTACCGCACCTGATGGAATGGTAGTGAGTGGCGAAACACATACGGTTGAGCTTACTTATGCAGGTCAGAATATCTCTGTTACCGAAACTTCCACATCATTCTATAACGAAAGACAGAAAGTTCAGGTAAGCCTTGCAAAAGCCATTGAAAAGGATAAGACATTTGGTATTGGCGACAACGGAGAAATCAAAAACATCAGCTTTGGTCTTTATGCCGCAGAAGATATTGTATCTGCAAGCGGTACCGTTATTCCGGCTGATGGACTGATTGAGATTGTCAGCGTAAATGAAAATGGAACTGCTGTTATGAAGTCAGACCTTCCGTTTGGCAAATACTATGTCAAAGAGATTGCAACCGATGAGCATTATATTCTCTCTGATACGAAGTATCCGGTTGTATTTGAATACGCAGGTCAGGATACCGCAACGGTTGAAATCAAAGTGAATGACGGAAAAGAAATCAAGAATGAACTTATCTATGGTTCTGTATCAGGTAAGAAGATTGACGAGAATGGAGAAGCACTTGAGGGTGCTGTTATCGGTATCTTCAAAGCCGAAGAAACAGAATTTACAAAGGATACTGCACTTATGACGACTACCTCTGCAAAAGACGGTAGTTTTTCTTTTGCAAAAGTTCCTTATGGCAAATGGATTGTAAGAGAAATCGAGCAGCCAAAGGGATTTGTTCTTGATGAAAAAGCGTATGAGGTCAATATCAGCAAAGCCGAGCAGGTAGTTGAAATTGAGATTGTCAATGAGTATGTTCACGGCAATATCAGACTCACGAAGATGGACGCTGAATATCCGGATAACAAACTTACGGGTGCAACCTTTGAGGTATATAAGGACACCAATGAGAACGGAAAGATTGATGATGGCGATGAACTTATCGGAAATCTTGAAGAAACCGAAACCGGAATTTATGAGATGAAAGAGCTTCTTTACGGAAAATATATTGTCCGTGAAACAAAAGCACCAGAGGGCTTCCTGCTTGATAAGGGAGAATACTCTGTTTTCATTGAGAAAGACGAAACAACTTATTCCGTTGAGAATAAGGCTGGTGTTGGATTTATCAATGAAGCTATGCGTGGAACACTGAAAATCGTCAAGACATCTTCAGATGGTAAGGTTAAAGGTTTTGCGTTCAGAGTAACCGGAGCAAACGGTTATGATATGACATTTGAAACAGATAAGAACGGCGAAATTGTGATTGAGGGACTTCGTATTGGCGAATATACCGTATCCGAAGTGGCAAACAATGCCTCTGCCGCATATATCACACCTGCCGACCAGAATGTTACTATCAAACTTGATGAAACAGCCGTTGTAAAAATGCACAATGAGTTGAGGGATACTCCGAAAACAGGAGATGATACCAATATGAAACTTTGGTATGTCCTTGCCGGACTTTCTGCTGTCGGTATCGCCGTAACTTCTGTTGTTGCACACAAAAAGAAGAAAAAGGAGGGTAACGAGTAATGGAAGCAAAGACAATTATCGCTATCGCATTAGTCGCCGTTATTGTCGGCGGCTTTATCTTTCTTCAGGTTAAAAACCGTAAGAAGTAAGTAACAAGCGAACATTAACCAGTCGGGGCAGAGCGTAAAAACTCTGTCCCTTTAATTTTTGGAGGAACATTATGAAACAACAGAAAACGGTGGAGAGCCGAGTGCTTGAAATCTTAAAGGAATGCCCGATGTCGAGGTATGATGATATGCTTCTCATTCTGCATTATTACAACCAATACGGATATATACCTGCCGGAAATCTTCCGCTTGAGGATATTGTATTTAATTACCGAGCATACGGACTTCCTTGTTTTGAAACCATACGCAGGGCAAGGCAGAGAGTACAGTCCCTTTTTCCTGAGTATTCACGTAATCCGCAGAAAGAAGAACAGAGCGGCAGTATTTCTATTGTAATCAACATTAGCTAAGGAGGTATTTTCGTGAAAGACAAAGCAACTTTTCAGAATAAGGTCAAGGTGCTGAATAAACTCTTTGACTCCGGTTGTGATACGGAGAAAAAGTTGCAGCAGCTTGATATGGAAGCAATCCTGAAAATCCCGAATATCACGATTCCTGATATGGGTGTGATTATGGAGCTTCAGAAGAATACAAAGTCCGGTAAACTCTTTTCGTATTTGGGCGGCGGTTCTGATGAAGCAACAAAAATGAGAGGTAAGGAAAATGAAGCAACAGGAGAATAGAGCAGAGCCGCAGGAAAAGCAAATTCGATTTATAGACAGTCATTACAACTTAAAATTCTATATTCCCGATGGTGGAAAAATCAGGATTACTTTTCGTGATGGACACACAGCAGACAGAGTGTGCAAGTATATTGATGACTACCATTTGTATGTCGGAAATTGCTGCTATCATATATGCGAGTTTGCTGAAAAAATGGAGCTTAGTGGAAGCAAAGTTGAACCTATCAATCAATCCGAACCGTCAAAAAACAAGACCAGAAACAGAGAAAAACAGCGATAAGGAGGTGCAAGAGTAATGGCACGAAAATATGACCTTATTTCTGAGCTTTACAACCGCACCTGCAAAACGGTTGTGTCAAATCCTCAGAACTGGCAGGCATTCTTAGCTTCGGCTTGCCGAAATTATAAGTTACGCTATGACGAACAGCTTCTTGTATATGCACAGCGACCTGATGCAACAGCGGTTCTTGAGATAGAGCAGTGGAACAAAATTTTTGGCAGATGGGTCAACCGAGGTGCAAGAGGTATTGCTGTTTTTGCTGATGAAAACCGTTCACGGCAAAGACTGACACATTACTTTGATATTTCAGATACTCACGAAAGCAGATATTCAAGAACAGTCCCGATTTGGAATATGCGTCAGGAATACGAAGCTGATGTGATTGAAACATTGGAAAGCACTTTCGGAGAGATTGAGAATAAGAGCAGTCTTGCCGAAGCGATTATGGGAGCAGCAAGAAATGCGGCAGAGGATAATATCCCTGATTATCTGCAAGACCTTTACTATGCAACCGAGGGCAGTTCCTTTGAGGAAGTGGAAGAGGATATTGTGGCTTTCATTTATAAAAATGTCGTGACAAACAGTGTGGCATATATGATGATGTCAAGGCTCGGCGTTGATACGGACGGTTATTTTGAACTTGATGATTTCAGAGATGTTACCAACTTCAATACGCAGGAAACACTCAATGCACTTGGATTTGCTACCAGTGATATTGCAGAAATGGGATTGACGGAAATATCTAAAACAATTACTGCACTCAACCGTCAAAATCGCATAATTGTCGGTCAGGACAGAAATGAATACAATAAGGTTGAAAATAACGACGAAAGGAGTTTGGACAATGAACGAACTGACCTACACGATGGTGGGCGATTACAGCCTTCCGAACCTGAAACTTCCACAGCAGCCGGAAGTGACTTTGGGCAGATACGCTCAGATGAGGAGAAAGTTTCTGAAGGAACATCACAGAGTCCTTTACTACAATCTCCTGACGAGGGGCGAACTGACACAGCACTTGGCGGAAGTGGAACAGAGAGCCAGCAAGATGGA
>OHUU01000588.1_pt1 | contig 11706 bp, 10 predicted proteins | sample 1579271 | NCBI WGS metagenome assembly OHUU01 (sample SAMEA3882556, study PRJEB24775) | human gut metagenome | biome: human-associated habitat; feature: intestine environment; material: feces | place: Netherlands | collected 2009/2010 | reverse complement strand
AGTATCAGGCCCTGTGCGCATGGGAACTCACCATGCCCCGCTTCAACCAGCCGGATTTCGAGTTCCTCAGCGGCAAGACCTTCCGCGCACCAAAGCCCTGGTATTACAGTCAGGTACTGGACGGAACCCTGAAATAAGCTTTTTTACAACAAATTACAGCAAAAAAAGAAATCCCGGAAGTGTATTCCGGGATTTCTTTTTTGTCGTTTATGATTTTACTGGAATAGACCGCCAAACCAGCCCAGAGTGGACTCAGTTGCATTTGCAAAGGCATCCTGAACTTCCTGAATACTGTCCAGCAGCTTGGTGCCCTCGGTATCCTTCACCGACCAGTAAACGCCGCTGCTTGCCGAGCCATCCGAAACCGTGAAGTCACTGGTAAAGCAGAGGTTATCGCCCTGAGAATCGGTCACGACCACCATGTAGGTGTAATTGCCTGCGGGCAGTTCACCAAAGCGGATGGAGCTGTCCAGCGACTTGAAGGAGAAGATCGCCGTATTGGGTGCCGCCTGTGCAGTGAACACCGTCTGGTCGTTCTCGTCCAGCACTGCCAACTGCACATTGGTCAAGGTGGTGCCCAGCGCAGCATTTGCAGTGCCGGTCAGCGCCATGCCCTTGCCCGCACGGACATTGATGGGGTAGCTCATGCCTTCCAGACGCAGGCCGTCAGCCTCTGCAGCAATGGAGTTGTGATCCGATGCCACATACCAGTAGCAGGAGGACCTATTGACCGAAACGCTGGAGCTTTCCAGCGGGATGCGTCCGGAAGAGATGTTGCCTGCCGGATCGGAGCAATAGAAGTTGCCGTTGGTGTAGTCGGTGAGCAGCACTGCATGGGGCTGGCCGCGGTCATACAGCACGATGCCCTCCGGGTGCTGCGAAAGCAGGGTGATCAGGGTCTGCACTTTTTCCTGTTTGCGGGAGGGCAGTGTGCCGTAGCCCACCTGCATCTCCTTATATGTAAAGCTGTGGGAAAGCCCGTTGGACCATGCCGTGGAACGGACACTGTTCTCGGTCACAGTGGACCAGTCGGTCAGGCCGTCAAAATAGGCACGGCGGCGCAGCATCATGGCTGCGGATGCCAGTGTGCAGGTGCCGCCGCGGCTCTGCTTGAAGTAGAAGCCTGCGTCCACGTTCAGATCAACCGCCAAGGCCGCCGGCAGGCAGGTGAGCATAAACACCAGTGTCAGCACAAGGCTCAGCAGTTTTTTACGGGACGGTGCAGCGGTATTCACGGGTAGGTTCTCCTTTCAGCTTCCATGGCTTGTTACGTTTACCACCATAAAGTATACCAACCTGTTACCCTTTTGTAAACGTTTGTGAAGCTTTTTTCTCAATATCAACACGTTTGGGCAGTTTTTGTTGGAGAGAATGCACAGTTTCCGGCAAGATATTCTACATTTTTTACAAAAATCCCGTCCTGACATTTTTCAAGCGCACCGCATTTTGCATTCTTTTTTCATTTTCCGACCACGCTGTGGGCAAACAAAAAAGCTCCACAGACGAACAAATTCGTCTGTGGAGCTTTTGGTCCAGCAGAGCTGGACAAATCCGAACTTGTCGGGGCACGGCCCCTCCATCTTGCTTGCGCAAGACCGTTCTGTTTCTCAAAAGCCCCACTGGGGCTTTCGTTGCTTCGCAAACGCAAACTTTTTTCTCCGCAATCAGCCGTCAAAGTGTCCTCAAACCGGACAGTTTGGGTGCCATCCTTGTAGTTGAACGTAATCAGCATCCGGTCATCGTACAGAAAAATGGCATTTACAAAAATTTCAATCAGTGCTTTCCGCTGTTTTTTCTGCGAAATATCGAACTTTCTAAATTTCATCAGCCAGAATCGGATGAAATCCTCATTGAAGCTGGGCTTCTTCAATTTTTCATCTGCGATTTTTGCAGTCAGCTCATCCTTTTGGATTTCCAGAGTTTCCAGACGCTCTTTCGTTGTCCGGGTGTACAAGCCGTCCTCGATTGCCTTCATCAGGTTGTCCAACTTTTTGTTGACCTCTCGCAGTTGCTTTTCCAGCAGCGGGATCGTGGTGTTCTCCTGATTCTGGACATCCATGACCAGTTGAACGATCTTGTCGATCACCGCATCGTCCTGAATCAGCTTCATGGTCTCCCGGACGACCAGATCTTCCAGCCAGTCCTTCTGCACGGTCTTTTTATTGCAGCCCTTGCGGCGCTTGACGTTGGCGCATTTATAATAATAGTAGGTGCGTCCGGTGGCACTGGTTCCGCTTTCGCCGAACATCAGCGCACCACACTTGCCGCAGAGCAGCTTGGTGGTCAGCAGATATTCCTCGTCTGCCTTGCCACAGGCAGGGGCACGCTTATTCTTATCCAGACGCTTCTGCACCCGGTCAAACAGGTCTTTCGGAACAATAACCGGAATTGCATCCGGCACAACGATGTCCCGGAAAGACAATTCTCCAATGTACCGGCGGTTCTTCAACATGGTGTTCACACTACTGTGGGTCATTTTGCCGCCCAGCATATTGCGGACGCCCTTATCGTTGAGGAAGTTTACGATTTCCACCATCTTATCACCGTTGTCATACCGCTGAAAGGCTTCCAGCACCAGCGGAGCAGTCAACGGGTCAAGATGATAGAACTTGGCATCGTCGATTTTATAGCCAATGGTTCCCGTACCGCCAGTGCACTTACCCTTCAAGGCGTTCTCGGTCTGACCACGAATCACTTTTTCGGACAGCTCTGCCGAATAGTATTCTGCCATACCCTCTAGAAGGGTTTCCACCAGAATGCCCTGTGAACCCTCAGCAATGGGTTCCATAACGGAAATCAGGTGGACACCGTTCTTTTTCAGGATCATCTTATAGTTTGCGCTATCAAAACGATTCCGGGCAAAGCGGTCAAATTTCCAGACGAGAACAACATCAAACAGCTTCTTGCCGCTGTCTTTGATCATCTGAATAGCGGGCATAGATTACGGCGGTCATAGACTCACTTCCTTTTTCTTATCGAACAGACGGGTAGCTTTTTGCATACTTGTAGATCTGCCGTGCACAGTCAAGGCTCATTTTGCTGGAATCGTTGTGTTTGAGCCATGCATTCACATTGCCCGGATTCAGCCTCAGGTCAGTGTAAAGGCGATAATTCGTCAGTTTCTTTTTCTGCTGAAGTTCCAATACCCGGCGATGGATCAGTTCTTTCGTGTCATTGTCCGCAAGGGCGGCATCCCGCACCGAGCAATAGCTGCGCCAGACCTTCAAATAGCCCTCCGGCAGTTCAGGAGATTGTTTTTCCAAGAGCAGCAGCATTTTCGCCAGCAAGTAGCGATTAGAAAGCCGCTCATATTCCGCAACGACCGTGCTGTTTGCAGTATAGTGGAGCAATAAATCCACTTTATCATAGGCCAAAGCATAGAGAAACAGCGGTTCTTTCAAGCGGGGATTTTCATTTAGACAAGCTGCAAGTTTATGGACGCTTGCCGTCTGCACCCCGGAAAGTTCTGCCACATACTGCTTCAAGAAGCCCTCAAATGTCAGCTTTCGCATGGTCTCCACCTCTCCACATACTCCTGATAACGGATATAAAAATCCCGATACCGCCAATCGTCCAAGATGCTGGCTTTCAGTTCATCTTCATCCGTTGCAAGGTGTTCCAGCAAGTCCCAATCCAAAGAGTTCCGCACAGCTTCGCTCTCTACGTCTGCCTTGTCAGTATCCCGGAACGAGCAGAGCTTTGCAATCACCAAATCCTCCAGACTGGGTGTGTAGAACTGTACCTTTGTTCCACCAAAGGGCAGCGGCTGGAGCCGGTCTTGGAAGTTATACGGGAAATTGTCGATGTAAGCTTCCACATCGGTGTTGATGTCGTACTTGCCGAGCAAGCTATACAGTTCTTTCGGAACACTCAAGGCATCAATGTCATGAGTAGCGCGGGTCAGCTTGCCCAGCAAAATAAACGCACTGCCGCCTACGATCACCATCTGATAGCGGTCGTTATTGTCGATCATCAGATCTGCGTCTTCGTCCAGACGTTCCAGACGCTTGCGGAGGTCATCTAAGATCATCTTGCCCATAAAACAGCCTTTCGTATTTTCAATAATAGTATTTTCTAAAATCATTTTACAGAAAAGGAATCCGATTGTCAAGCACAAATCAACGACATTTCATACAATTCATACTACCATGTTGTCAGTTCACATCTCACACTGGCTAATGACCGTGCTGATTGCCGTATCATATGCCACCGGTGGATACTTAAATTTTTTCAGTAAGTGTTTCACCATCTTACGCATACTTGCGCGGGCAGTTTCTTTTTTCTTCAGGTCTATTACGCTTGCATTACTGAATTTCTGCGTTTCCAGCCTTCTCCATTGCAGCGTTCGATTGACACAGGTTGAGTTACCGGCAGATACAGCAAACACAACGGGCGGCTCTGGTAACAGAGCTGCCCGTTGTGTTCGTTTATGAAAAGGAGAACTTAGATCTCATACCACTTGATCTCGTTGGCATCCAGATGCAGAGCAAAGCTGCTGCCGTCTGTGGTGTAAACGGTGGTGTCCTGCGGCTCGTACGTGTTGTTCACCACACAATACTTGCCGTTCTTGACGTAGGCGTGAACTTCTACATTATAATTGGAGCTGAACCATGTATGCAGTTCCTCCTCGCTGTGGGCACTCCACAGGATAGCGCGGTAAAGGGTGCGGCTGTTGGCAAAGCTGTACGGCACGCCGCTGATGTACACGGCGCGCCCCTTGCCGAAGTCGTGGGCGGCCATCTGCACTTCCTTGTTCCGCTGCACCAGCACCTCGGTGCCCTCGAGGGCGTAGATGTTCTTTTTGCCCTCGCCAAAGTCCACGGGTTGGTCGGCGTCCTGCAGAATGAAATGGTCCGGGTGTTCTTCCCAGTTGTATTTGTCGTAGTTGAGGGTGAAGCCGTTTTCTTCCTCCACGCCCAGCACGCTGGCAAGCTGGAGAATGTGGCCCTGATACGGGTGACCGGAAGGCTCACCCACGCCGATAAAGCCGCCGCCGTTCCAGACGAACTTGCGGATAGCGGAGGAGATCTCCGGGTCTTCCCACCAGATGCCGCCGGTGTGTGCGGTGTCGGCATCGCCGACATTGATAATGACATCCAACGAATCCAGCAGATGCGGGTCGTTCTTGATATCCTCAAAGCTGATAAACTTCACATCAAAGGGCGCACCGGACAGCATCTCAATGACACCGGCATAGCTGTAGTTCTGCTTGTAATAGAGGGCGTGATGCACCATGTGACAGCCCCAAGCCCGCATTTTACCCCAACAGTTCAGCACGGCCACTCGCTTGACACAGTAGGGTGTGGTGCCCTTGATGTTCTCGTACAGTTCGCGGAACTCGTTGCAGACGCTCTCCACGTAGTCCACGAACTCCGGGAACTTCAAGGCCAGTTTCAGATAGCCGCCATAGCCGATGCGGTCGATGGGCTTGCGCAGGATAGCGCGGCGGGCTGTAACCCAGTTCTCCTTGGCTTCCCGCACCGGGTCGCCGCCCTCGTGGAAGGTGTCGGGGAAGAAGTACGGCAGGAAACGGCCCTCGGTGTACTTCACGCCCTCAATGTCAGAGATCAGGCGCAGGGTGGAGCCGTTGCCCACGCTGCCCACTACGGCATCCAGTCCGATGGTCTTGAACTCCGGCATGAAAGGTTCGGTGCCGATCCAGTGATCGCCGAGGAACATCATGGCCTCGCACCCGCACGCGTGGGTGATGTCCACCATCTCCTTGGCAAGCTTTGCCACCTCGCGGCGCTGGAAGGCCTGAAAATCCCGAAATTCCTTGCTGGGCACCCGATACTGATTGTTGTAGTAGCCCTGATCGATGATGTACTCCGGGCGGAACTTGTAGCCCACCTCCTGCTCAAACTGATTCAGGATGTAGGGGCTGACCGAAGCAGAGTAGCCATACCAGTCCACGAACTTCTCCCGCTTCAGCTCGTCGAAGATCAGGGTGAACTGGTGGAAGAAGGTGGTGTAGCGGATGACGTTTACATAGGGGTGCTCTGCAATGAACTTGCGCAGGCGCTCCATGGAATACTTGTGGGTCTTGGGCTGACGGACATCAAAGGTGATCTGATGCTCGAAGTTCGTCCATCCGTTGGTGGTGGCATTGTACATGTGTACCGGATCCCAGATGAGGTAGGCCAGAAAGCTGACCGTATATTCATGGAACGGCACGGCCTGCACGGTCACGCTGCCGTCCGCATAGCTCCACTTTTCCGGCGGCACGGGCTGGCCGGTGGTTCGGTCCATGACCTCCCACCAGCGGGTGATGTCATCGTTGGTGTTCACCTGCATCAGCTCCGGGCTGATGCCCTTCATCAGCGGGATGGTCACGGTGTCGCCGGGCGCGGTGTAGAAGCCGGTCATGATGTAGCACTGCTGTACCTCGTCCGGGTTCGCCTTGGCCCATGCGTTGTCCTTGCGGGTGGTATAATAGGTGGAGTAGATCTTTGCATCGGCATCCTTCAGCTGCTGCGGAAAGTCGGTGCCGTCGCAGTCGCGGATGGCATCGGCACCCCACTTTTTTAAGATCTCCAGTGTTTCGGGTACAACGTCCAAGTCTGTGGGAATGGTCACGCGCCCGGTCTTTCTTATTTCATCCATGGGAAACTCTCCTTTTGCCTCTCTTTGAATCGTAGGGGGTCAATCGTAGGCGGCGTTATACAGCGCCAGCACAGCCAGCAGCAGCGCTACGCCCACCAGCATGGTGCCAAGCCCTGCCAGCTGTCCGGTCATTTTCCAGCCGGACACCACCAGCACCAGTGCCAGTACGAACAGCACCAGCATCAGGATCATGCGCAGGGCGGGATGGTTTTTCCAATATGCTTTCATCGTCTGTCACCTTAACCTTTCAGGCCGCCCACGGTCATGCCCTGCGTCAGCTGCCGCTGCACGCAGATGTACAAAATCAGGGTGGGCAGCATCACCAGCACAAGGCCTGCGTACATGGTACCGTACTGGGCGGCGCTCTGCTGCGCCTGCATCAGGTTCAAAAGACCTACCGGCAGGGTGCGGGGTGCCTTGGTGGAGCTCATCAGGGTCATGGAGATGATATACTCGTTCCAGAAGGACAGGAAGTTGAACAGGATAATGGTGATGATGGAGGGCTTTGCCATAGGGAAGATGATGCGGGTCATGGTGGAAAAATAGCTTGCACCGTCGATATAGGCGGCCTCCTCAAAATCGTGGGGCAGGGTGGCAAAGTAGCCCGACAGCAGGTAGATGGTAAAGGGCAGCGCGGTGGCGGCGTATACCACCGCCAGCACCACCAGATTGTTCAGCAGAAAGCCGCTACCAAAATGGCTTTTCAGCCACACATCGCCGTCCCGCAGCATCAGGAAGATGGGCACCACGATGTAGTTCACGTTGATGAACAGACCCGCCATGAACAGGGTGTTCAGCAGTCGGCGCGCCTTGAAGTGGAAACGGGACAGGCAGTAGGCGGCGGGCAGGGCAACGACCAGAAGCAGTGCCAGCGCCAGCGCGGTGACGATGACCGAGTTGAGCATATATTCGCCCATTTTCGCGCCGTTCCATGCGTTGACGAAGTTCTGCCAGTAGAACCCGGCGGGCAGTGCCCAGGGGTTGCCGTAGAACTCTGCATTCTGCTTGATGGAGGCCATGAACACCCATGCCACCGGCACGATGATGGTAACGGCCAGCAGAACCAGCACAAAATAGATGAAAAACTTGTACAGACCTTCCGCAGAGCGGGAAGATTTTTCGGTGGTATTCTGCATCTTCTTCCCTCCTTAAAATTCCAGCGTATCGCGGTTGGTAACCTTGTTGACACAGGCGGACAGGGCAAACGAGAACAGGAAGATGACCACGCCGATGGCCATACTATAACCATACAGGCCAGCGTCTTTCTGGCTGTACATATAGCTCAGCGCCACATCCGATGCGCCGTTGGGCCCGCCGCTGGTCATGGCCTTGACAAACAGGAACGCCATGTTAATGGTGGAGATAATGAAGAAGGTCAGGGTGGTGCGGATGTTCGTCCAGATGAGGGGGATGGTGATCTGGAAGAACTGGATCAGCCGCCCGGCACCGTCCAGATTGGCGCTCTCGTACAGGCTGATGGGCACGGCAGACATGGAGGCCATGTACATGACCATGTAGTAGCCGATGGCCTGCCACACCATGGCAATGATGATGGAGGGGATGACCAGTTTTTCGCCCTTCCACAGGATGGGGTCGCTCATGTTGCGGAACAGGCCGATGATGCTGTTCAGCATGCCGTTTTCCGGCTTATAGATGGCAGAGAAGATGCCGGAGATGACGACCACCGACAGGATGTTGGGGATGTAGAAGATGATGCGAAAGAAGTTCTGCCCTTTGATCTTTTCGCGGGTCAGGATGGCTGCAAACACCAGTGCAAACGCAAAGGTGACGATGGTGACCACCACCACGAGCAGGATCATATTCTGCATGGAGCGGATGAACTGGGTATCTTTCAGCAGATGCTGGAAGTTTTTGAGCCCCACAAAGGTCTCGTTGGGAGAATAGGCACCCCGCTCATACAAACTCATGCGGAACACGTTGAGGGTGGGCAGGATCATAAAGAGGAAAAACAGGATGGTAGCCGGTGCCACACAGAGGAATACGAACCGTTTGCGGCTTTTATCCGTTCTCATAGGGGATTGACCGCTCCTTTCTTGATGGTACTGTACAGCCCAAAAAAGCGGAGGCGGTAAAAACCGCCCCCGCTGGGCAGGGCTTAATTACTCGATGATGTTGGCGCGCATCTGGTCGCTGGCGGACTTGATGCCGTCGATCCACTGCTGCTCGGTCATGCTGCCGGACACCAGAGAGTTGACAGGGTCGAAGAACACGGTGCGCACTTCCACGCCGGGGATGGCACTGAAGGCTGCAAAGTTGCCCATGGCGGCCTTTGCGCCGTTGTCGTAGATGGAGTAGAACATCTTGTTGTCGCCTTCCAGACTGTCGGCGATGCCCAGCACAGGCTGGATCGCGCCGCTCTCGGCAAACAGCTTGCAGGCTTCGTCGCTGTACAGGTAAGCTACGAACTGCTTGGCGGCATCCAGATGCTCAGCACCCGCCGGGATCCATGCCTGCTCGAACCAGGTGTAGCTGTAGCTGTCGCCGCCGGCCTTGACAGCGGGCAGGGCGGTCATGCCCCACTCAAAGCCATCCGCACGGGGAGCCTCGGCCATCTCGCCCACGATCCAGGTGCCGTTGGGCATGAACAGGGCCTTGTTGTCCAGCACCAGCTGCTGGTTCTGGGTAAAGTCCTGATCGTTGGCCTGTGCGGGGGTGATGGGGTTGGTGTAGGAAGCCAGCTTTGCCACGATATCAAAGCAGGTCTTTGCCTCGGGGGTGTCCCAGATGCCTTCTTCGTAGTGGGTAGCCTTGTTGAAGAAGTCGGGGCCACCTGCGGCGTACATCAGCGCATAGAAGAAGGCGTCGAAGTAGCCGGTGGTGGGGTAGGTGAACAGGTAGGTGCCCTCAGCGGCAGCCTTGTCGCCCAGTGCCCACATCTCGTCCCAGGTCTTGGGCACGTCCCAGCCCTTTTCCTTCAGGAAACCGGCGTTGTAGAACAGGCCGCAGGGGCTGTAGAACATGGGAGCCAGATAGGTTTTGCCGTCGCCGTAGGGGTTGGTCAGGGAGGTGTCGGTAAAGCCGCCGGCGATCTTCTCGCTCACCTTCTTGCTCTCGCCGGGCACGGTCATGCTCAGAACATCGGTGATGTCCGCGATCAGGTTGCCCTTGATGAACTGCTCGGTCAGGGCAGCCTCACGGCCGGTGGCCAGATGGATCACATCGGGGTAATCGCCGCCCTGCATGGAGGGGCCGATGACGTCCTCCAGCTTCTTGTCGGTGGTCAGCTCCACCTTGATGCCGGTCTCAGCAGTAAAGGCCTCGGTGACCTTCTTCCACATCTCAGCGCCATAGCCGGTCTCGATGGCGGCAACCTTGATGGTGACGTCCGCAGCCACTGCGGAAGAAGTAGCGGCAGAAGATGCCGTGCTGGACGCGGTGGAGCTGGCAGCACCACCACAGGCAGCCAGGCTCAGTGCAGCGGCACCCACGCCAGCCACTTTCAGAAAATTGCGACGAGAAATGCGTTTCATAGTGTATCCTCCATCATAAAGTTCCGTTCAAAACACAGCCGGGGCAAACAGGCTTCGTCCGAGAGGGCTGTGGTTTTTTCTGGTTCCAATATAGAGGTTTTTACGGTTCGCAACAAGGTCTTTGTTGTTTAGTTTTTTAGAAATATTGCTTTTCGAAAAATTCTTTCAGCAAAAGCAATAAAATTTGTACTGTAGTTTTGGTACATTTTCCCCGCCTGTAACCAGTTTGACATATTTTTTGCACTATATCGAAGGCAAAAGTATTGAACCCGTCCAAAAATCAGGGCTTGCATTTTTTCTTCATTGCCTCTATAATGAGAAAAAACGCACGAAAAAACGCATCGTTTTTAGGCTTGCATTTTTAGTATCTTGCTTTTATTTTTATAGTTTTTGCGTTTTGCCTCAAAAGGAGCCATTTATGAGTACCGAGCGATTTGATATCCGCCATGCTCCCGCTCCACGGGAATCCTTCCGGCTGCTGTACATCAGCAAAAGCAAATTTGGCGGCGATTGGAACAGTACTGCCCACACCCATTCCTGCACAGAGCTGTTCTACTGTCTGAGCGGAGAAGGTCAGTTTTATCTAAGCGGTCAGCTTTATCCGGTCAAACCGGATGATATGATTATCGTCAATCCGCAGGTAGAGCATACCGAGTTGAGCCTGAATGCTGCACCGCTGGAATACATTGTATTGGGCGTTGCTGGCATCGAGATCTTATTTGGAAAATCAGATTCTTCCTACGCCATATTCAACTGCCGGGAAAATCGGGAGCGGATGGTGACGCTGCTCCATATGCTGCTGGCCGAAGCAGACCGCAGTCTGGACGGCTGCGAAACGGTCTGTCAGGATCTGCTGGAAGTGTTGCTCATCTGGCTGGTGCGGTGTACCACGCTTTCTTTGCAGGTAGAGGAAACGCCCCGCTCCGACAGCCGGGAGTGTGTGGAGATCAAGCGGTATCTGGACAGCAACTACCGCGAAGATATCTCGCTGGATGCCCTTGCCGAAATCGCCCACATCAACAAATACTATCTGGCCCATACCTTCCAAAAAGAGTATGGCATCTCTCCCATCACCTATCTGAACCGCCGCCGCATTGAGGAAAGCAAGTATATGCTGGGCAACACCGGTTACAGTCTGGCGCAGATCAGCGAGCTGATGGGATTTTCCTCCCCCAGCTACTTTTCGCAGTGCTTCCGCAAGGCGGAAGGCCTGACCCCCAACGAATACCGCCGTCAGGTGCGGCAGGGACAACGCCCTGCACCTGCCAAACGGCATGAAGGATAAGAAATGAGGAACCCAAAATGAAACCTGTTACCGAACCCATTCTCCGCGCCGCCGCAAATGCCTTTGATTTTGGCGGGCCTGTGGTCTGCGATGCCCGTCACTACGGCGAAGGCCACATCAACGATACCTTCGTGGTCTGGCGGGAGGACCACTCCAAGCGCTTTATCCTGCAGCGCATCAACACCGACACCTTTACCGACCCGGTGGGCCTGATGGACAACATCTGCGGCGTGACCCGGCATCTGCGGGAAAAGATCCTTGCCGCAGGCGGCGACCCGGCACGGGAGACCCTGAACGTGATCCCCACCCTGTCCGGCGCGGCCTGCC
>OHUU01000575.1_pt1 | contig 11831 bp, 13 predicted proteins | sample 1579271 | NCBI WGS metagenome assembly OHUU01 (sample SAMEA3882556, study PRJEB24775) | human gut metagenome | biome: human-associated habitat; feature: intestine environment; material: feces | place: Netherlands | collected 2009/2010 | reverse complement strand
CCCGTGCCGGAGACCGCCGCCACAGGTGAGACCCGTGCCGCCCGTCGCGCCGGTGACTCTGCCGCCAGCAGGACGGTCACGATACCGACCACGATGCCACTGACTAAACCTACAGGACTGATTTGAAAAACCGGTGTTGTGGAAAACTCGCCACCGATGCCATAATGCAGCGCCGCGCAAATGCTCCAGCTGGCAAGTGTGCCAAGCAGAACGCCTACGGGCACAGCCGTTTTGCACCAGTTAAGCGCTTCTAAACGGACAAATCGGATAATTTGAGATTTGCTCATGCCGATACAGCGCATCATTCCGAAGAACTGGATTCGTTGTGCCAGATTGCTGTTCATGCTGCCGGAGATCATCAGTACACCTGCCAGAAGAACCAGCACAAACAGAACTGCGGCAAGGCTGTAAACATTTTTTGCGGCGCTGCTATCGCTTTGTCCGGCGATAGCCATCACACCGGTGTTTTCTGAGACAGCATTTTCCGGCAGGTTATGCTGTGCCGTCAGTTCCGGGATTGCTTTAGCTGCCTTAGACGCGCTGGTAAACTGGACATAATATGACGTTTGAAGATTATGGACGTTGTTCTGCTCCATCAGCGCTGCAAATGCTGTGCGCGGCAGGTAGGCATCCATCAAAGAATATTGCCCGGAATAGTAGCTTTCCTCCACACCGCCCAAACCGGACACTGTAAAATCCCAGTCTCCGGACGGCGTACGTAGTGTAACAGTGTCCCCAACTGCAACTTGAAGGACACGCGCTGCATTGCTGCTGAGCATGATTTCGCCCATTCCCTGCGGAAAGCGTCCTTCGGCGGCACCAGTTGAATTCATTGTCAGATAGGATTCATCAATACCATAAAGTACAACCCTTTTTCCGTCCATGCGGTAGGGCAGTTCTCCGTCCGGGTTAAATATCGTAACTGCACCAATCGAAACCACATCATCCCGCTCCGCAATTTTCAGGGCTGTTTCTTGAGAAATGCCGTCCAACTCTATGTGCCAACTTCCGTTTTTGCCGGTCATTCGGTCGCTTTGGGTTCGAATCATCATATCCGCCACGCTAAAAATTGCTGTCACCAGAAATATCGAAATAATGACACACAGAATGGTCATCCGATTCTGCCGTTTCCGCACCTTTGCAGAGATCGGCACAAGGCTTAAATAGCTTTTCATTCCCGGCACCTCCCAAAATCGGTGAGGTTACCGTCCGATACCTGCAATACCCGGTCAGCCGTTTGCGCGATACTCTGGGTGTCCAGATTGCCGGTCGGCTCGTCAGCCAGGATCAGGGCTGGCCGGGTAATGAGCGCACGGCCAATCGCCACACGCTGCTGCTGTCCGCCGGAGAGCTGGCTGGGCAGATGGTTCCGGCGCTCTTTCAGGTTCAGTACCGCAAGAAGTTCTTCCAGATATTTCTTATCCGGCTTCTGGTAGTCCAGCAGCACCGGGAAGATGATGTTCTGCTCCACCGTTAACTCCGGCACAAGGTTAAACGCCTGAAAGATAAAGCCAATGTTCCTGCGGCGGAATACCGTCAGCTTGCGCTCGTCCATGGCAAAAATGTCCTTACCGTCGATCAGCACCTTGCCGGTCGTGGGCGTGTCCAGCGCGCCGATCATGTTCAGCAGCGTACTTTTGCCGGAACCGGATTCCCCCACGACGGCCACATATTCCCCCTTGGGAACGGAAAAACTGACATCCTTCAAAGCCTTGACTGCGGTTTCTCCGCTGCCATAGGTCTTACAAATGTTTTTGACCTCTAATAAATTCATCGTGCATATACCTCTTTCTTCATGTTTTGCGAAATAGGCGGGCTGCTTTTGTTTTTCCTGCCTATGAGGAAAGGATAGCACCGAAATATTACTGTAACCCTACACTCAGCCTACAATTTTGTAGGAATTAAAAAATTCATGGTGAAGGTCGTGCCTTTTCCAAGTTCACTGTCCACCTCAATCGTGCCGCTATGGGCTTCCACGATGGTCTTTGCCAGCGGCAGGCCCAGCCCGATGCCCTGCTTGTCCTGGGAAAAGCGGCTGCGGTAGAACCGCTTGAAAATATGGTGCAGGTCCTCCGGATGGATGCCGCAGCCGTTGTCCTTTACGGCGATCTGAACGGCATTGGGCAGAGCTTTCCATGTAATATGAACCGCGTCGCCGCTCTCCGTATGGTCGAGGGCGTTTTTCACGATGTTGTCAATGGCCTCGGTCAGCCAGTCGCGGTCGCAGAAAAGAAGGACCTCCTCCGGGCCGGACAGGACAAGTTCTTTATGCTCCTGTTTGGCCCGGTATGCGAAATGCAGCTCAACATCCCGCAGCATATCCGCCACATTCTCGGCCCCCTTTTCCAGCGTGACGGAACCGGCGTCCAGCCTTGTGATCTTCAGCAGGCTCTGCACCAGCGTTTCCATGCGGTCAAGCTCCTGCTCAGACAGGTCAGCAAATTCTTTTACGGAGGACGCTTCTATATCTTCCTCATGAAGCAGGCCATTATAAATATTCAGTGCCGCCAGCGGTGTTTTCAGCTGGTGGGAAATATCGGAGATCGTATTTTTCAAAAATTCCTTTTCCCGAAGCTCGTTATCTGCGTGGGCGTTCAAAACCGCCGCCAGGGAATTGACGGAATGGAACAGCCGATATAGCTCCCCCTCACTGTCGCATTCAATACGTGCGTTGCTATCCCCGTCAAGATACACATTGATCTGGGATACCGCCTGTTCCATGATCTTATTCTGCTTTTTGAAATAGGAGCAGCAAACCACCCATATAGCCGCCGCTGCCAACAAAAAAATAAACAGCAGGCACAAAGAAAGCCTTTGATAGCGCAGCCATAAAAAGCCCTGTGCCAGCAGGAGGGATGCTGCCCAGATAACCGATACCGCAAGAAACAGATTTCTGATATCCTTATTTGCAAGTATTTTCATAGGCTGCCTCACCCTACTACATTCCATTTATAGCCCATGCGACGGACGGTCAGGAGCATCTGCGGGTCACTGGGGTTATCCTCAATCTTCATGCGAAGCCGCCGCAGTCCCACAGTTTATCTAATATCTGCTCCTTGGTAAGCACCGTATTGGGGTTTCGCATAAACAGGCACAGCAGCTTGTATTCAGCAGCGGTCAAATCCAACAGCTCCCCATTTTTGAAAGCCTGACCCTGCAGCAAAAGAACCTTGATTCCGTTCGATTGCAGTTCTGTGTCCGTTGCGCTGAAATCCTTTGCACGGCGAAGCAGGGCATTGACCCGTGAAACCAGGACTCCAAGCTTGAAGGGCTTGGTGATATAGTCGTCGCCGCCCATATCCAGCCCCATAATGATACTCGTTTCTTCGTCCGAAGCGGTCAGAAAGATGATCGGCACCTTGGAAACCTGCCGCACCCGTTTGCAAAATTCAAAGCCGGTGCCGTCCGGCAGGGATACATCCAGTACCAACAAATCATACCTGCCATCCGCCCACAGCGCATCCGCTTCTTTCAACGTTCTGGCAATATTCAATTCAAATCCCTGCTTCTTGAACGCAAAGGAAAGCCCGTTGATCAGGCTCAAATCATCTTCCAAAAGTAATATCTTACTCATGCTTCTGTTCCTTTCCCTGTTTCGTCCGGCCATCAATCGGCTTTTCCGCAGTTTTGGGAATCAGCCAAACACCGGCCATCTTTACAGCGCTGGGGATACGACCACCAGCGCAATAATAATTTACCCTACGAGGTGACACGCTCCATTTCTCAGCGGCCTCTTTCAATGTCATATAATCCATTTCGCACCTCCATCGAGTATATTATAGTTCTGCGTTTCGAACAATGCAAGGCAGAAAACATGAATAAGAAAAGGACAAGCACTATGAAAGACTGCTTTCTTTGATAGTGCTTGTCCTTTTTTGAATTTACCACTTGACATTGTGGCAAAGAATTATTGAGCCGGGACGAGCTTGCGGTGCTGGACGGCGGCAAGTGTATTTTGCAGTTGCGTGGCGTCAGACCTTTTCTCTCGGACAAATACGACCTGACCCAGCACCCGAACTACAAGCTGACCTCGGATTACGACCCCAAAAACACCTTCGATATTGAAAAATATCTGAACCGAAAAGAAAAAATCCACCCCGGTGATGAGTTCATCGTGGTGGATGCCGATTCGCTCCCGTCTGCCTGACCCGGTAGGCGGTTTTATTTTATCCTGACCAGAGAGGTACACCAGAAAGTCCACTCTCGCCGCAGTTCGCGGCTTCAATAGGCAGCTTCAGGTGTGTACGGATGGTCTACAACTTTCATTTATAAAGGAGAAACGACTATGGAATTCTTTAACTCTGCTATCGAAGTTCTTCAGACTCTGGTTGTCGCTCTGGGTGCCGGTCTTGGCGTTTGGGGTGCCATCAACCTGCTGGAAGGTTACGGTAACGACAACCCCGGCTCCAAGTCTCAGGGCATGAAGCAGCTCATGGCTGGCGGCGGCGTTGCTCTGGTGGGCATCACCCTGATTCCCCTGCTGAGCGGTCTGTTCGGCTAAGAGCCGCAGGCGGGTTTTCCCGCCTGTACATAATCAATCTGCCAATTTATATGCCCAGTAGCGACCATTTCGCACTTTGACGAGCTTTCCTTCTTTTGTCAAGGTGTTCAGAACTCGACTTGCAGTGGCAGGAGAAACATCGAGAAGATTCTGTACATCGACGTTCTGGATAATATGGTTTGTGCGGAGAAATGCTGCAATTTTCGTCCAACGCACTTCTTCCTTGCTCTGTGCAACAGGCTGTTCATTGATTGCTTCGGTCAAAGCCTCTTTGATGATTCCCAGCATAAATTCGATAAAAACAGTTCCTTCACCCTGTGCATTAGACTGATTGATTGCTGCGTAATACTCGGTCTGATGGTCGTGAATGATGGATTCGATGGGAAGCCATGCGAATAAGGGATTCCATTTTGACAGCAGCAGTGTGTGCCAGAGCCGTCCAATACGGCCATTGCCATCTGCAAATGGATGGATCACTTCAAATTCATAATGGAAAACACAGCTCTTAATTAAAAGAGGAAAGGGACTATTTTCTGTCCACTGAATCAGTTCCTCCATCAAAGAGAAAACGTACTGCGGCAATGTTCCAAAATGCAGGACATTCCCCTTGTTGTCTACAACGCCAACAGGTCGGGAACGAAACTCTCCCGCTTCACGCACAAGTCCCTGCATCATCGTTCGATGCGCAAGCAAGAGGTCATCCATCGAATATGGATTCAACTCTGCAAGATGGTCGTAGATCTCGTAGGCATTTTTTACTTCAGCGATGTCTTTTGGAGGGGCAAGCACACGTTTTCCAGACAGAACAGCCGTCACCTGCTCCAAAGAGAGTGTGTTCTGCTCGATCGCCAGAGAAGAATAAATCGTTCGGATTCGATTCTGGCGGCGCAGAATCGGACTTGTGGAAAGATTCTGGGTGGAACTGATTTTGCCTACCAGTTCGCTGATCTCCATAACATCTGAAAGAGCTGCTTCTGTGATTTCAAACGGCGGTTTCTTGTTTCGCACGGTGTATACCTCCCATATCGTTTCTTTTATCATATCATTTCATCTATCATTCATCAATCAAAATTTTGAAAAAATGATAGATGAAATGAGACCATTGTTCCATACGGCGGCTTGAGCAGCAGCGGAAAGCCCTCTGCGGTTTGCAGTTTTATTGAATGTCCGTGCCCCAAGCCGTGTTTTTATCCACCCATCAATGAAAGGCGGTGCTTTATGCAGTTTTTGACCCACATTATTTTTCTCCTGAATCTTCTCAAGACCCTTATCAACCACTTCAGCTAAGGACGGTGACTGAATGGAAACCGTTCTCAAAGCCATTGCCGACTGGATCAAAGGCATCCTGACGGCAGGCATTATGTCAAACCTGTCCGGCCTGTTCGACGATGTGAACACGCAGGTCGGCAACATCGCACAGCAGGTGGGCACCAAGCCCTCCAGCTTTGAACCACGGGTGTTTGCAATGATCGAAGCCCTCTCCCGGAATGTGGTGCTGCCTATTGCAGGCATCATCCTGACCTTCATCGCCTGTTATGAGTTGATCGAAATGATCACCCAGCACAACAATATGGCACAGTTTGAGCCTGCCCTCATCATGCGCTGGATCTTCAAAACGGCGGTGTCGGTCTGGCTCATCAGCAATACTTTTGATATTGTGATGGCGGTCTTTGACCTGACACAGAAGGTGGTGTCCGATTCCAGCGGCATCATTGCCGGAAATACCCGTGTCAACGACATTGGTTTGTCCATGCTGCAATCCAGCCTGATGCAGATGGATGTAGGACCCCTGTTCGGGCTTTTCCTGCAAAGTTTCTTCATCGGCATCACCATGCGGATTTTGAGCATCATCATTTTTGTCATCGTGTACGGGCGCATGATCGAGATTTACTGAATGGTAAGCCTTGCGCCCATCCCCATGGCGACCTTCGGCAACCACGAGCAGAGCCACATGGGGCAGAACTATCTGAAATGCCTGTTTGCACTGGGTTTTCAGGGCTTCTTGATTTTGATTTGTGTTGCTATTTACGCTGTACTGATTCAGAGCGTGGCGATTTCCGGGGATGCCATCAATTCTATTTGGAGCATTGTGGGCTACACCGTTCTGCTCTGTTTCAGCCTGTTCAAGACCAGCTCGGTGACGAAATCCGTCCTCGGAGCGCATTAAGGAGGTGTTCGATTGGCTGCGTATATCTCTGTTCCCCGTGACCTGACGAAAGTGAAATCGAAGGTCGCGTTCAACCTGACCAAACGGCAGCTTGTCTGCTTTGGCACAGCGGCTCTCATTGGAGTGCCGCTGTTTTTTGTTCTCCGGGATTCCGGCGGCAACACCGCCGCCACCCTCGGCATGATGGCGGTGATGCTGCCGGCGTTCTTTCTCGGAATGTACGAGAAAAACGGTCAGCCCATGGAAAAGCTGCTGTCGTACTATGTGCAGTCCCGGTTTGTCCGCCCGAAGATTCGCCCCTATCTGTGATGCTTCTGGGAAGCGTCCCTGTGTTAAACACGATTCATCTCATACATGAGCAAACAAATAAGGCTCACCGCCAAAATTGACAGTGAGCCTTATTTTATGCTCTATTTTTAACGATAATTCGCTATAAAGCCCTTATGCTCTCGGGTTTTTAATAACAGCCTGGGCGGGTGCCAAAATTACAGAGCGTTCGGATTTACGATATTTCGTTATTTGAAGAGTTTTCAGCTTACTTTTACCACCTTTTGCCTATTCTCGCCTTCTTGGGGGCATAAAAGATACCTCCAATATTTTCATTGGTTCAATACAGTACCAATCATACCTGCGTTTAAACAATCACTTGATTCAGATCATGCAGCCATGCTGGTATCTCGCTATAATCTTTTACCCACAGAATGTTGATTCCAATACGGTAAAAATGGTTTTCAATTTGAAGTCGATCTTTTGATGTCAGTTGTTTTGTTGTTGTGTAACCCAACGCATCTGTGCTTTTATATGTCATAGCAAAAGTTGCATAATGTTTTGGTGGATTATATGCGGTGATTTCCAAAAGTCTTCGGGTGTTTGGATCACTTAAACTGCACCCAATAAATAAGCATGTATTTTCTCTAAAGAAGGAAAGTTGACTTGCAATCGGCCAACTATAGGGCTGATTATAAAGCATATTATAGTCGGCCTCCGTCAAACAAATCGATCTCATGTGAAGCATATCCAGTTGATCTCTCGTTGTGACTTTCGGCAAAAAGCCATGTACATGATACAATCGCAGACTTTGATTTGGTTGTCCATTCATGCCATAAAAGTCTGCACTATCCCGTCCGTTTGAATATCTTACCTTTGTTGTAAATATAGAGCAACATTTTACATCAAGAAAAGCCAAATACTGTTCAAGGAAGTCATCATAATTATAACTTAAAATTCTAAAATTTTGATCTTTTTGGCATCTTTGGGCCAATCGCGCAATTTCTCCCAGCTCGGTATTCATGTCCAAATCCCTTGCTGCATCATATAAGCTTTTGTGAATCTGCCAAGCAAAGGTTTTCTCGCTTGCCCAGATATCCTTGCATAACTGAGCCGTTGTAAGGCTACTTCCCCCAACTTCTTCAAAAACAGCCTTGGAATCATCCAAAAGATGCTTTTCTTCTATTTCTTTTTGAAAATCTTTCAGCAGCTCATCCCAAGTTTTTGCACCCTGTTCCTTTGAAACACCTGCACCCAGTACGATTGCAAAGCCATTTTGCTCTTTGATGCAGGTGCGTATTGCATTCGTATAGCTGTCATTGTTTTTTAAATATAAACCTTCGCTGTACAGCTTTTCAAAAAGCTGTATGTTCTCCTTGTCACTCGCAACTGTTTTACGCTCCATTCCCAATGAACACGCATGGCTATATTCAGTTGGATACTCTTCAATCCAATTATTTATGACACTTAAGTCCCACACTGCAGAATTGGAGTCTTCAAATTGAAACTCAGTATTTAAAATGAAAACAATTGTTGCATCATAGCTTTTTCTATAGGTATCAGTCACACCCTTTATTCGTTTTTTTATCTGTTCTGCTTTCAGTGTGCGGCTGTATATAAACTCAAAAATCACCGAATTTCGGTACTCGGAAAATCCTTCTGGAGCAAACGCATCAAAACGGTTTAAAAATTTTTCTTTCTCACCATTTTCAGATAATCTGTACTCAAAATAGAGCGGTTTGTTTTCTTCCAACGATTTTTTCTTCAAGACTGCCTTAACAAACGATAAAAATTCATCCCTTGATAATTTACCTTTCTGCTCTTTCATGAAATCCCCCCATTTTCAACCGAAGTCATTTCCACACCGAGTTCCACTATAGACGTGAAGTAATCCAACCTATCTTCAAAACTTTTGAGCAATCCTACTCCGGCATTTTTATATTTTCCTCTCCCAATCTGTCTGATTTTCTCATTCAATAACACTTCAACTCAACCTTACTTTTGCCATCTGACTTAAAATTGCATTCTTTGCGCCATCACTCAAATAGGCCTCATTTAGCGTTTTCTTAGTATAATTCAGATAAGTTCCAGCCGTTTTCTCTGTCAGAAGTGCAGTAAAGTAACGTTCCCAGCTGAAATAGTCTTTGCCATCGATGTAGTCAGACGGTGTCTGCAATATCTGTGCAACCTCCGTATCTTTCAGGATTCCAGAAGAAAGTATCAGCCATTCAAAGGATTCCGGCAAATATATCACTAGATTTTCTCTTGTCTGCACCAACTGCAACACTCTATCCATTTCCGGGCCAAAGGCAGCGCCATCTGCAATTACCAAGATTTTTTCATCTCTATGAGCTTTCAAATAGGAAAACACATTTGACTTTCCGTTTGCAGTGTCACACTGCGTTTGATGCTCTGCGCAGACCGCATCAAAGAATTGATAACCCGAATTGCTGTCCTCAGTCAAGATCTTCTCCGGCTTAATATTCTCAGTCGTACTATCCGGGTAAATTCGATAGAACGAATGATAGCTCTGTTTCAGCGAGCCATACTTTCCAGAGGTTCGGATTCCATACACTTCTTCCACACTGTATGGCAAGGCCGGCAAACCCTCTCTGGTCACGATGACATAATAGTTGTCGGTCTGCTGAATCGCACGTGCAAAATCTTTGGTCTTGACAAACTCGTTTCCTTCGTCAATAAAAACAATGCTGTCCTGAATATTGTCAAGTTGTCCCTTCCAAAGATTTCCTTCTACCACATAGCAACCTTTGTCACAATTCAGAGTGACCGGTCCACTTTCTCCATCGTTCATATGTGTACGAATCATATCCACGAGGGTCGTTTTACCCGTTGCGCTATCCCCGCGAATGATAGTTAAGTTGCGCCGCAGTTCAAATTCATATTTCAGGTACTTTGTGCCAACGACCACTTTATGAATGCCTTTCATTTTTGTCAGCCCCTTTACACAAACTCACCTGCGACCAAAATCAGCTCTTCCATACTGTGAACGATTTGATTCGTATTCAGCACTTTTACTGTAAATGGCTTTTTGCCAAAATCCATCAGGTGACGCAAATTCACCGTGCGATCCTCCTGCTCTGCAATTTTGAGCAGCCACTTTGCACAGTTGTTACCACAAGTCGATACATTGAACACTTTCTCCGGCTCAAACTTTACCAAAATCAGTGTCTTTACACCACCAGACAAACCAATCGGTGGAATTTTGCCCAAGACCGGGCTACCAATGATACCACTATCGATAACGGTAGACTTATCCACATCCTGAATCATTTCCTTGACCATCGGGTCAACGATCCAGTCTTCTTCGTAATCGTATTTGAAATAAGAAGCCGTATTGTACACGGCTTCCTTCATATCACCGTAAAAAATGTTCAGCATAGTATCACCTCATTGATGTGCGTACTTCTGCTATCATTGTACCCTCTTTCCGCTTACAAAACAAGATGCAAAAAGCTCTTGGCCTCCATTACAGAAGCCAAGAGCTTTTATCTTCTTTGTCCTATCAGATTTTATTTCCGGGGAGACTTAATCGCAGCCTGCGCAGCAGCCAGACGTGCGATAGGCACACGGAAGGGAGAGCAGCTGACGTAGTCCAGACCAACATTGTGGCAGAACTCGACGCTGGAGGGATCGCCGCCGTGCTCGCCGCAGATGCCCAGACCCAGATCAGCACGGGTCTCACGGCCATCGTGAGCAGCCATCTTGATCAGCTTGCCGACGCCGACCTGATCCAGATGCTGGAACGGATCGCTCTCGTAGATCTTGTTCTCGTAGTAAGCGCCGAGGAACTTAGCGGCATCGTCACGGCTGAAGCCGAAGGTCATCTGGGTCAGATCGTTGGTGCCGAAGCTGAAGAACTCGGCCTCCTTGGCGATCTCGCCGGCAGTCAGAGCTGCACGGGGGATCTCGATCATGGTACCGACCAGATACTTCATATCAACACCGGAAGCCTTGATGAGCTCGTCAGCGACCTTGACGACAACGTCCTTGACGAACTTCAGCTCCTTGACCTCGCCGACCAGCGGGATCATGATGTGCGGGGTGATGACGTAGCCGGTCTCAGCAGAGACGTTCAGAGCTGCCTTGATGACAGCGCGGGTCTGCATTGCTGCGATCTCGGGGTAGGTGACAGCCAGACGGCAGCCGCGATGGCCCATCATGGGGTTGAACTCGTGCAGAGAAGCAACGACATTCTTCAGGTCATCGAAGGTCATGCCCATATCGGCAGCCAGCTCCTTGATGTCCTCGTCCTTGGTGGGCAGGAACTCGTGGAGAGGCGGATCCAGATAACGGATGGTCATCGGGCGCTCACCCATGATGCGGTACATGGCCTCGAAGTCACCCTGCTGGAACGGCTCGACCTTGGCCAGAGCAGTCTCGCGCTCTTCCACAGTACGGGCGCAGATCATCTCGCGGACAGCCTTGATGCGGTCCTCTGCGAAGAACATATGCTCGGTACGGCACAGGCCGATGCCCTCAGCACCCAGATCCACTGCCTGCTGTGCGTCGCGCGGGTTATCAGCGTTGGTCATGACCAGCAGCTGACGAGCAGCGTCTGCCCAGCCCATGAAGCGGTTGAAGTTCTTATTGCCGGTAGCGGCCACGGTAGCGACCTGCTCGCCGTAGATGTTGCCGGTAGAGCCGTCGATGGAGATCCAGTCGCCCTCGACGAACTTGTGGCCGTTGATCTCGAAGGTCTTAGCCTCTTCGTCGATCTTCACCTCGTTGTCGTTGCCGCAGCCAGAGACACAGCAGGTGCCCATACCACGGGCAACAACGGCTGCGTGGCTGGTCATGCCGCCGCGGACGGTCAGGATGCCCTGAGACACCTGCATACCGACGATGTCCTCGGGAGAGGTCTCCAGACGGACCAGA
>OHUU01000573.1_pt1 | contig 11846 bp, 10 predicted proteins | sample 1579271 | NCBI WGS metagenome assembly OHUU01 (sample SAMEA3882556, study PRJEB24775) | human gut metagenome | biome: human-associated habitat; feature: intestine environment; material: feces | place: Netherlands | collected 2009/2010 | reverse complement strand
CTCGCCGTATCGGCACTTAGAATTATGCGGTATTGCCTTATATTTTTTTATGCGAAAATGGACGGTCAGCTCTCTTAAATTATCAAACAGCCAAAACCTGATCTACCGGGCTTGCTGCTTTCCTTAACACTCCTTTTTGTGGATAGAGACAAGTCGCTCACAGGGCAGTGCTTTAACAACTGCATGTAAAAAACAAAAACGTTCCCCGGAACCATTCTGCCCTAACAGCAAACCAGTTCCGGGGAACGTTATATTATATTTTGTTTTGGCTTACCGGGTCAGCCTATCGGCTCAACTTCCGCTACGCCGCAAAAATTAGTACTTCAGCTTATCCAGGGTATCCTTGTACGGGGTATCGGCAGCGGTCTTCATCGTTGCCTGTGCCTTGTACTTGTTCAGCATCATTGCGCTGCGGGCAGGATCAGCCAAAGTGCCGGCACCGGCAATGCAGCCGCCGGGGCAGGCCATACCTTCCAGCAGATAGCCGTTGTACTTGCCTGCAGCAGCCAGCTGCATCATCTTCTTGCATTCTGCCAGGCCCTGTGCGGAAACGACCTTCACTTCGCGGGTCGGGTCTTCCTTCTTGATAACATTGACGACCGCCTGTGCAACACCGCCGCTGACGGCAAAGCCGCGGCCGTCGGCACTGGCATTGTTGAAGTTATCATTCGGGTCATCCGGCAGGTCATCAAAGTTGATCTGCTTGGCTTCAAACATGCCCATCAGTTCTTCAAATGTCAGGACAAAGTCAACCTCGCTGCGCACACTGTGGCGGCTGGCTTCCAGCTTCTTTGCGGCGCAGGGGCCGACAAAGCAGATACGGGCTGCGGGGTGATCCTGCTTCAGCAGGCGGGCAGTCAGCACCATGGGGGTCATGGCCATGCTGATGCAGTCAGCAAACTTGGGGAAGTTCTTCTTGGCCATAACGCTCCATGCCGGGCAGCAGGAGGTTCCCATGAACGGGTGCTTGGAGGGAACTTCCTCCAGGAAGTCATGCGCTTCATCAATGGTGCACAGGTCAGCACCAATGGCAACTTCTGCAGTGTTGGCAAAGCCCAGGCGCTTCATGGCCTCGCGCAGTTTGGCGGGGGTCATGTTGGGGAACTGGTTGACAAAGGCAGGTGCCACGATGGCGATGACTTCATCTCCGCGCTTGATGGACTGGATCAGCTGGAAGATCTGGCCCTTATCCACGATAGCGCCGAACGGGCAGTTGACCAGGCACATACCGCAGGATACGCACTTGTTGTAATCAATATCTGCGCGGCCATGCTCGTCAGAACGAATAGCACCAACGCCGCAAGCCTTGGCGCAGGGGCGCTCCATCTTGACGATGGCGCTGTAAGGGCAGCTGTTGACACAGCGGCCGCACTTGACGCAGAGGCTCTGGTCAATGTGGCTCTTGCCGTTGCGGAAGCTGATGGCGTGCTTCGGGCAGACCTCCTGGCAGGGGTGAGCCAGGCAGCCCTGGCACATGCTGGTAACCTTTATGATCTTTTCCGGGCACTTGTTACAGGCAAACTTGATAACGTTGATCAGCGGCGGCTCATAGTACTTGTCAGCAATTACGCTATGCTCCAGGTCTTCGGTAGCGGAAACGCTCTCGGTAACCGGGCGCAGAGAAAGGCCCATAGCCAGACGGATGCGTTCAGAAACAATCGCTCTCTCCAGGAAGATGCTGCTGCGCAGCGAAGAGTCCTCGCCGGGCATGATCTTAAAGGGCAGGTCCCGGATTTCCTTCGCGTAATCTGCCATTTCATTGCTCTCATAGGACATGCGGGCAACTTCGGTAAATACCTTGCGCCGAATGTCGGTTACAGGGGTATAAATGCCTCTCATTGTGCTTATGCTCCTTACACAAAACTTCTAATTGGCCGTATGTGCAAAGCCGCGGTTCGGCCCCGCACACGCACATTTGCTGGATGTGCGCCGCAATGGAAATTGCTGTTCTCCATGCTCTAAGTTAAAATAATAACGATACGGCTCCTGTTAAGATTTTACCAAGAAACCGCCTTTATTACAAGAGGAAAACCCGGAAATTCAAGAAAAAACCGTGCAGATTTTACGTTTTCCCGCCTTGTCCATCACTGTGCCTGGGCGCGGCAGCGCTTGCCGTCCCATTCACCCAGTGTTACGGTCACGATTTCACCGCTTTTGTGCCCCGGCGCATTGACCACAACTGGCAGATATTGTTTGGTGTATCCGGTGAACAAGGTGGAGGACAGTGGGGTTTCCAGCAGCACCTGTGCCGTGCGCCCCTGTGCTGCATGGGCCAGTTCTGCGCGTACCTTCTCCACAGCAGCGGTCATGCGACGGCTGCGGGATTCCTTTTCATGCTCCGGAACCTGATTCGGAAAATCGAACGCGGGCGTTCCTTCGCGGCGAGAATAGGGGAAAACATGTACTTTCAAAAAGCGCTGTCCTGCCACAAATGCCATGCTGTCCTCAAAATCCTGCTCCGTCTCACCGGGAAAGCCCACAATCACATCGGTCGTAATGCTCACGTTTTCCTCGCCAAAAGCTTCTCGCAGCTTTGCGGCAACGGCGGCATACTGTTCTGTGGTATAAGGGCGGCGCATGGCGCGCAGAGTCTTGCTGCTGCCGCTTTGCAGGCTCAGATGGAACTGCGGGCAAAGCTTCGGCACAGCAGCCAGGCGGCGGATATCGTCATCCGTCAGCATATCCGGGTCAAGGCTGCCCAAGCGGATGCGCTCAATGCCCGCCACAGCCGCCGCATGTTCCACCAGCTCCGCCAGGCCCGTTCCGGTATCTTTGCCATAGCTGGGCAGGCTGATTGCCGTCAGCACAACTTCACAGTAACCGGATGCCGCCAGGCGGCGCAGTTCTTCCAGAATGCTTATTTCGCTGCGGCTGCGCACCGGGCCGCGGGCGCGGGGAATCACGCAATAAGCGCAGCGGCGGTTGCAGCCATCTTCTACTTTCACAAATGCGCGGGTGTGATCTGCAAAGCGGTCCATCGGCAGTTCTTCAAAGTTTTCGCCCCTCTGGTGCGGGCGAATGTCCACCACCTTGGTTTCCTCGCCGTTCAACACTTTTTGCACATCCTGCAAAATGGCGTGGCGGTTGCCGGAACCCGTTACCACATCGGCTTCTTCAATTTTAGCGGCTTCTTCCGGGAACGCCTGCGGGTAACAGCCCGTCAGAACTGTCACCGCGCCGGGGTTTTCGCGTTTGGCGCGGCGCAGCCATTTGCGGCTTTTCTGGTCGCCAAAGTTCGTCACGGTGCAGCTGTTGACCACATAAACATCCGCACCGTCTTTTTCTTCCACTACAGTAAACCCATTTTGCTCAAACAGCTGGGCCAACGCACCCGTTTCGTTCTGGTTGACTTTACAGCCGAGGGTATAAAAACAAACTCTCATCGTATTCCGTCCTTCTATTGGTTAACGCTCTATTAGTATTATAATAGAATCTGCCCATTCTGACAAGGCTCCACCGCCCACACAGAAAAAGATGAGTGGTAATACCATGCGGCTGCAATAAACATCCCTTATACCGCATACAATATCACCAAAGCAAAAAACATTCTTGCCGGGCAGCGCCCGGCCAAAGACGATGGCAGGGGAGGCTTTGGTCATGAAAAAGCGGGTTGCAGCCCTGATTTTGGGATTATTTTTTATCTTGAATGCGCTGCCCTGTGCAGCGCTGGATATTAACCCGGCCACCGATCGGGATTTTGATGTTCCCTGCCAGGCGGCTATCCTGATTGATGAAGATTCCGGCACAGTTTTATATGAAAAGAACGCCGATGAGTCCCGCCCTATCGCCTCCATCACCAAGATTATGACGCTGCTGTTGACCTTTGAAGCACTGGAAGCAGGGAAGGTCAGCCTGAGTGATATCGTCCCCGTATCCGAACACGCCTATCATATGGGTGGAAGCCAGATTTGGCTGGAACCCGGCGAACAGCTGGCATTAGATGAAATGCTGAAAGCCATCTGTATTTCCTCCGCCAATGATGCCGCAGTAGCCGTTGCCGAATTTATTGGTGGCAGCGAGCCGGTATTTGTGGAGCGCATGAACGCCCGCGCCAAAGAGCTGGGTATGCAGAGCACCACGTTCCGCAACGCCTGTGGGCTGGATGAAGACGGCCACCTTTCCACCGCGCGCGATGTCGCCATCATGAGCCGGGAAATGCTGCTGAACCACCCGGAAATTGAAAATTACTGCACTGTATGGATGGATACCCTGCGCGGCGGTGCAACCCAACTGGTGAACACCAACAAACTGCTGAAAAGTTATAATGGCATCACCGGGCTGAAAACGGGAACAACCGGCAAGGCCGGTGTGTGCATCTCCGCCAGTGCATCGCGGGATGATTTGCGGCTGATTGCTGTTGTGCTGGGTTCTTCCAGCGGCAAGGAGCGCTTTGCCGCTGCCACCAGCCTGCTGGATTATGGCTTCGCTATGTTTGAAAGTGCGCTGGTTCCCATCCCGGCAGACGCCCCCAAAACACTGCCCGTGCAGAAGGGTGAAGAGCCCACGCTGGAACTATGTTACACCGCGCCGGAGCGCTGCCTGGCCGTAAAAGGGCAGGGCAGCGCCCTGCAAGCTGAAGTTGAACTTCCGCAAACACTGGAGGCTCCCATCCGGGAAGGTTCGGTTATCGGCAGCCTAAACATCAAAAACAGCCAGGGCATTTTGCAAAGCTGCCCAATTATTGCGGCAAAACCCGTTGACGTGCGCAGTTTTAGCGGTTGTTTCCGGCGTGTTGTCAATGCTTTATGGCTTACAGCGTAAGGTTTTGTGCAAAACGGATGAAAAACGCCAGGTTTTGGCTTGACAATCAAGCGCAAAAACTGTATCATGAAGTTACTAAATTATGGATGAGGAGGATTTAAGCGATGAGTGTCAAATACAATGGCAAACACCTTGCAAAGTTTATCCGTCCCGAAGAATATGATACGATCTTCCCGCAGGTCGAGCTTGCCCACCAGCAGTTGGAATCCCGTTCCGGTGCTGGCAATGATTTTTTGGGCTGGCTGGACCTGCCTGTTAATTATGACAAGGAAGAGTTCGCCCGTATCAAGGAAGCAGCCAAAAAGATCCGTGAAGATTCCGATGTGCTGCTGGTCGCCGGTATCGGCGGCTCTTACCTGGGCGCACGCGCTGTTGTCGAAGCAGTCAAGGGTCTGTATCACAACGATACCGAGGACGGCCTGAAGATTTATTTCTGCGGTAACACAATTTCTCCCACTTACCTGAACGACATCATTAAGGTGACCAAGGGCAAGCGTTTCTCCATCAATGTTATTTCTAAATCCGGTACCACCACCGAAACTGCTCTGGCGTTCCGCGTTCTGCGCAAGTTGCTGGAAGATTCCGTTGGCCCGGAAGAGGCGAACAAGCGCATTTATGCCACCACTGACCGTGCCAAAGGCACCCTGAAGCAGCTGGCTGATGCACAGGGCTGGCCGACCTTTGTTGTTCCTGATGATGTTGGCGGCCGTTACTCTGTTCTGACTGCCGTTGGTCTGCTGCCCATCGCCTGTGCCGGTATCGACATTGATGCCCTGATGAAAGGTGCTGCTGATGCCCGCGAAGCTTACAGCGTTTGCAGCAAGGATAACGATGCTTATCGTTATGCGATGACCCGCAACATCCTGTACCGCAAGGGCAAGGTTGTGGAAACCCTGGCCGCTTTTGAGCCCGACTTTACCATGATGAACGAATGGTACAAGCAGCTGTTTGGTGAAAGCGAAGGCAAAGACCAGAAAGGTCTGATGCCGACTTCCTGCATCTTCTCGACTGACCTGCACTCCATGGGCCAGTTCCTGCAGGATGGTAGCCGCACGATGTTCGAGACTTATGTCGATATCAAGAATACCCGTGAGGATTTTTACATTGAACCGCTGGAAGGCAACTTTGATGGTCTGAATTTCCTAGCTGACCAGAACATGAGCGTTGTAAACCGCAAGGCCATGGAAGGCACCATTCTGGCCCATAATGATGGCGGCGTGCCGATCGGCGTGATTGAAGTAGATTCTCTGGATGCTTATAATGTTGGCTACCTGATTTACTTCTTCTGGAAAGCATGCGCTGTTTCCGGTTATCTGCTGAGCGTCAATCCGTTTGACCAGCCCGGCGTGGAAAGCTACAAAAAGAACATGTTTGCCCTGCTTGGCAAACCTGGTTATGAGGATCGCAAAGCGGAGCTGGAGGCAAAGCTTGGCTAATGCCTGTTTCCGCTTCAATATAAAGGAGGTCACTTCTTATGATTAAACTGATCGTTGGCGCCAAAGGCTCCGGCAAAACCAAGACCATGATCGATATGATCAACAACGCAACCAAGACCACTTCCGGCAACATCGTTGTTATTGAGAAGTCCATGAAGCTTACCACCGAGATTAACCACGCAGCCCGCCTGCTGGACGCCGATGAATACGACATCAACGGCGCTGATATGCTGTACGGTTTTGTTGCTGGTGTTCTGGCTGGTAACTATGATATCACCGAACTGTTCATTGACGGCATCCTGAAAATCGTTGACCACAACATGGATGCAGCCGCCAAGGTCCTGGCTGAGATTGATAAGATTGCAGGCAATAGTGTTGAGGTTGTTGTGACCGTATCCGCTGATCAGGCTTCTCTGCCGGAAGGCATCAAGAAGTACCTGTAAAAGCATTGTCCTTTAAGTAACTGGGGGCAGGCGCTGCAAGAGCCTGCCCCTTTGGTATGCCGTGCAAAAGCAGTGGCTTTTGCCGCAATACAGCTGCCCATCCGATTGAAAAGAGCGGGAAAATCAAATTCTTTTACTTTTTTCTGTTTTTTTGTTGACAAGATGGGTCGACTTGTGTATACTAGATAAGCAACCTTTTGAGGTGTAACTATGCGCTTTGATATTCGGAACTATTTCAAAACGGGCAAAACGCCCTATACAGCGCAATTTTCTGAAGATTTCTCCACAGAAAATTTTGATGGAAGTGTGATCCGTGAACCGGTCACAGGTTCTTTTCAGGCTGTGCCCACTGCTGATGGTGTGGTCATGCAGCTGACGATTGCCGCTGAAACCGATGCCGAATGTGCACGTTGCCTTACGCCCATTCACCAGAGTTATAATTTTAGTGTGGATTATTTTGTCAAAGAGCGTGAGCTTGATGACCCGGACTTTGAGTTACCGCTGGATGAAAAAGGCTGCTTGGATATACGGGAGCTCGTGTACCAGGAATTGATTTTCAAAATTCCGCGGGTACTTTTATGTAGCCCCGATTGTCAAGGCCTATGCCCCATCTGTGGCAAAAGGAAGGCGGCAGGATGTAACTGCCAACCGGCAGACGAAGCTGCCCCTGCAGATGCCCGGCTTAGCATATTAAAACAACTGCTTAGTTGAATTTCACCAAGGAGGTGCTTAAAAATGGCAGTACCCAAGAGAAAACAATCCAAAGCCCGTCGCGATAAACGCCGTTCTAACGTTTGGAAGCTGGAGGCTCCTACGCTGGTGAAATGTCCTCAGTGTGGCGAACTCAAGGTGCCCCATCAGGTTTGTGGCAAGTGTGGCTACTACAAGGGCGTCGAAGTTGTCAAGGTTAGCAAAGAGGCTTAATTGCTTCTTAAAGGGAGGGGCTGTGCCTCTCCCTTTTTCTTGTTTATCCCCATTTTTTATTCTGCCGGAAAGGAGCTGCCACCATGCCGCTACATCTTGTCAGTGTTGATGAACATTCCCCCGCACAGCGTTTGGGCTTGGAACCTGGCTGTACGCTGTTGGCCATTGATGGTAACCCCCTGAACGATGCATTGGACTATCAGTTCTATACCTCTGCGCCGCATTTCACTCTGACGATCTGCCAGAATGGTGCACAGCAGCAAATTTCTGTTGAAAAAGGGGAATATGAGCCTTTCGGCTGCAATTTCAAAACATACCTTGGTGATGAAAAGCACAGTTGTGCTAACCATTGCATGTTCTGTTTTATTGACCAGCTGCCCCCTGGTATGCGGGAACCGCTTTACTTTAAGGATGACGATGAACGTCTTTCCTTTTTGTATGGCAATTATATCACGATGACCAACCTGACGGACCGTGAGGTTGAGCGCATTATCAAGCTGCATATCAGCCCTATTTTCATCTCGGTACACACCACCAACCCCCAGCTGCGGGTACGCATGATGGCAAACAAGCGCGCAGCCGAAACCCTGCGCTATCTGGACGTGTTTGCCAAAGGCGGCATTGATATGAACTGCCAGCTGGTGTTATGCCGCGGCATCAATGATGGAGACGAGCTACGCCGCACGCTGGACGACCTGTTGCGGCTACGGCCGCAGGTGGAAAGTATTGCTGCCGTGCCCGCCGGTGTAACAGCCTACCGTAAGGGGCTGTTTAAGCTGACGCCTTACGACCAGCAGTCCGCCGCCGAAACGCTGGACATCATGGAGGAATATTGTGCCCGCTGCCGGAAACAGTACGGCCGCAGTGTTGTTTACCCCAGTGATGAATGGTATCTGCTGGCGGGGAGGGAAGTTCCCCCTGCTGAATTCTATGACAACTATGACCAGCTGGAAGACGGCGTTGGCATGTGGCGGATGTATCATGATTCCTTCTGGGATGAACTGCAGTTCCCACGCAGCAATGTGGAACCACGCAGCATTGATGTTGTGACCGGAACCCTTGCCGCGCCGCTTATCCGCGAAATGGCAGAAGCCACCCATGCCAAATACCCGCAGATCTCCGTTACCGTACACGCCATCCAGAACGATTATTTTGGCGGCACTGTCAGCGTTGCGGGCCTTGTGACGGGAACGGATATCATCAAGCAATGCAAGGGCAATTTGAGCAGCAATATTCTTTGTGTTCCCGAAGTGATGCTCCGGGACGAAAAAGACCGCTTTTTGGATGATCTCACCACCAAGCAGCTGGGGGAGGCCCTTGGCTGTGAGATTGAGGTTATCCCAACCGATGGTGCCGGTGGGTGCAAAGCTTACCTTGGGGAACTGAAGCCAAAACCCAAACGCAAAAAGCTGCATTTTTCTTTTGGTGGGCGGTAATCCCGCCCGTATTTGCGGTGCAAACCGCATAAACTTTATTATGTAAGGAGGCATTTAACTATGGCAAAACCGATCGTAGCCATCGTTGGCCGCCCCAATGTGGGCAAGTCAACGCTTTTTAACAAGCTGACCGGCCAGCGCCTTGCCATTGTGGAAGATACGCCCGGCGTTACCCGCGACCGTATTTTCTGTGATTGCGAATGGTGCGGCCATAAGTTCCTGCTGGTTGATACCGGCGGCATTGAGCCCAACATTGACGACGGCCTGCTGGCCCATATGCGGGAACAGGCCCAGATCGCCATTGATTCCGCGGATTGTATTATCATGGTGGGCGAAATTGGCGCTGGCGTTACCGCCCAGGACCAGGATATTGCCGGTATGCTGATGCGCAGCGGCAAGCCTGTGGTTCTGGCAGTCAACAAGTGTGATAAAGTCGGCGAACCGCCGATGGAGCTGTATGACTTCTACAGTCTTGGCATTGGCGATATCGTGCCGATTTCCAGCGTTCATGGTCATGGTACCGGCGACCTGTTAGATACCGTGTGTGAGAACCTGCACTTTGATGACAACGATGAGGAAGAAGAGGACCGCATTCCTGTTGCCGTCATTGGCCGCCCCAACGTGGGCAAATCCAGCCTGATCAACCATATTTTGGGCGAAAACCGCCTGATTGTTGCCAATGAGGCAGGTACCACCCGTGATGCCATTGATACCATGGTGGAAAACCAGTACGGCAAGTTTATCTTTACCGATACCGCCGGTCTGCGCAAGCGCGGCAAGGTGGAAAGCGGTGTGGAGCGCTACAGCGTGCTGCGCAGCCTGGCTGCTGTGGAACGCAGCCGCGTGTGCGTTATCATGATTGATGCAACCGTCGGCTTTACGGAGCAGGATTCCAAGGTTGCCGGTTATGCCCATGACCAGGGCAAGGCCTGCATTATTGCTGTAAACAAGTGGGATGCCGTTGAAAAAGACAGCTACACCATGGACAAGATGCGCAAGCAGCTGGAAGAGGATTTCAGCTTTATGTCTTATGCGCCCATCCTGTTCATCAGCGCAAAAACCGGCCAGCGGCTGGACAAACTGTTTGAAACCATCCAGTATGTGGACGTGCAGAACGGCACCCGCATCCCGACCGGCGCATTGAACGAGATGTTGGCGCGCTCTACCGCGCGTGTGCAGCCGCCCTCTGATAAGGGCAAGCGCCTCAAGATTTTCTATATCACCCAAAGCTCCACCCGCCCGCCAACATTTGTTGCGTTCGTCAACCAGAAAGCGTTGTTCCATTTTTCTTACCAGCGCTATATCGAAAACCAGATTCGGGAAAACTTTGGCCTGACCGGTACACCGATGCGCCTGCTGATTCGTGAGCACGGCGATGGTTCGGCACGCTGAGGACCACGAGGGGGAGAACAGATGGTTCATTTGATGGAAGCCTGCCTGCTTACAGCATTGCAGGCCTATCTGTTGGGAAGCCTGCTGTTTGGCGTTTTGGTTTCCAAACTTTTTTACCACGATGATGTCCGCCTGCATGGCAGCGGCAACGCCGGCATGACCAACGTGCTGCGCACCTATGGCAAGCTGCCCGCAGTGATCACTACCATCGGCGATGTGGGCAAAAGTGTGGTTGCCGTCAAGCTGGGGCAGTTTATCTTTGATTCGTTGCTGTCCGGCACCGGGGCTGATTTCCAGCCGCTTTTGCAGCCGATCTGCGGCGCTTACCTTGCCGCCATCTTCTGCATGCTGGGCCACAGCAAGCCTGTCTTTTTTGGCCTGCGCGGCGGCAAAGGCGTGCTGGTTGGTGCCGGTGCTGCGTTAGCCACCGAACCGATTGCCTGCCTGGTGCTTTTGGTAATCTTTCTGGTTGAAGTTGCTATCACCCACATTGTCAGCCTGGGCAGCATTATTATTGCTGCACTGTATCCTGTGCTCACGCTCTGCTACTGGCTCTGGAAGGGCACCGATGCTGCATCCCTTGTGTTCATCACGGTATGTTGCGTGTTAATGGGTGCTTATGTCATCTGGCTGCACCGTTCCAACATCCAGCGCCTGAAGAACGGCACAGAATATCGCTTTGGCGAGAAAAAGAAAGAAAACCAGTAATTTTGCTGCATTTTCTCTTCTTTTCCATTGCCTCAGCCTTGCCAAAACGCACAAAATTGATGTTTTCAAACCCAAGGCCTTACCCAGGCCTTGGGTTTTGTGCTATAATAGTATTGTAAGACGTTAAAAAGTGTGAATGGGAGGTTTGTTTTATGTTTTGTGTTGGTGATATTGTCGTTTACGGCGCACATGGTTTATGCAAAGTAGATGGGATCGGCCCACTGCCCATGAAATTTGCGGACAAAAGCAAACGCTATTACACGCTGCACACCTGCAAACAGCCAAGCATGACAATTTATGCCCCCGTTGACAACCAGACCGTTGTGATGCGTCAGCCGCTGAACAGGGCGCAGGCGGAGACTTTGATTTCGGAAATACCCCAATATGCAGTTGTCCCCATCATGGATGCCAAAGAGCGGGAAAGCCGCTGCCGCGAGGCCCTGCAAACCTGTGACTGCCGCGAGATTGCCAAGATGATAAAAGGTCTGCATGACCGCCACGAAATCCGTGTACAGCACAAAAAGCATGATACTGCCGCTGATGAACGCTATTTCCGCCAGGCGCAGGAACGGCTGTACAGTGAGCTTGCTTATGCCCTTGGCATAGAGGAAGATGCCGTTCCCGATTATATTGCCCAGCGCATCGCCCTTGCTTAACGTCTGGCAATCATATCGGGCAGGAAACATCAACGCTTATGGCAATACCGCATAATTCTAAGTGCCGATACGGCGAGCGAGGTGCGGCAG
>OHUU01000566.1_pt1 | contig 11917 bp, 10 predicted proteins | sample 1579271 | NCBI WGS metagenome assembly OHUU01 (sample SAMEA3882556, study PRJEB24775) | human gut metagenome | biome: human-associated habitat; feature: intestine environment; material: feces | place: Netherlands | collected 2009/2010 | reverse complement strand
GAGCTGGATGAACGAGAATCACACCCAGATGACCGAGGAATTCCTCGAGTATGCCCGCCCGCTGATCCAGGCTGAGCTGACTCCGCTGTACATTGCAGGTCTGCCCCACCACATCTACATGAAGAATCAGAAGTGATCTCTCCTGCATTGATTTTTCTCAAGGCATGATGAAAGCCCGTCCGAGTTTTACGCCCGGACGGGCTTTTTGCATTTCGGTATTCTCCGCTTTAGAACATCAGACCGCTGCGCCGACTTTGGGCGCGCCGCCTGCGATCTCCTCTGCCGTCAGAGGCTTTGCCTCCACCGGGGCATTCAGGCGCTCTTTGGCCACTGCCAGCATCAGCTTGATGCGGTTTTCCTGATTGACCTTGGTGGCGCTGGGGTCGTAATCGATGGGGGTAATGTTGGCACTGGGGTACAGGGCGCGGATCTTGTTCACCATACCCTTGCCCACGATGTGGTTGGGCAGGCAGCCGAAGGGCTGGGCACACACGATGTTGCCGTAGCCGCCCTGCACCAGCTCGATCATCTCGGCAGTCAGCAGCCAGCCCTCGCCCATCTTGGCACCCAGCGAAATGATGCCCTTGGGCTTTTCCACCAGCTCCTTGAAGGGGCCGGGGGCGTAGAAGCCTGCGTCGGCCTCAGCCTTGAGCATGGCGCGCTCGATGCTGTCCAGCCAGTTCAGGAACTGGTCAATGCCGATCTTCACCGCCAGCTTGCCGCCGTACAGCACATGATCCTCGCCCATGTTGAAGGCGCAGTACTGCACAAAGCCCATCAGGCCCGGGAAGTTCACCTCGCAGTCCTGACTTTCGAGGAACTTCTGCAGGTCGTTGTTGCCCAGCGGGCTGTACTTGACGTAAATTTCGCCAACCACGCCCACCTTGACCTTGGGCACCCGGGTAACGGGGATGGCGGCAAAGTCCTTTGCGATGAGGGGGAAGGTGTGCTTCATCTCCTTGGAGGTGTAGCCCTTGCCTGCCAGCAGCACGCGGCCCAAGCGTTCCACCCACAGGTCTACCATCTTATCGGCAGCCCCCTTCTCGTTCTCGTAAGGTGCCACCTGATTGCGCAAAGCGCACAGCATATCGCCGTAGAAGATGCAGGCCAGCGCACGGCGGGCCAGCGGCAGGGTCATCTGGAAGCCGCTGTCCTTCTCGAGGCCCGAGAAGTTGAGGCTGGCCACCGGGATATTGGGGTAGCCTGCCTTGACCAGCGCCTTGCGGAGCAGATGGATGTAGTTGGAGGCACGGCAGCCGCCGCCCGTCTGGGTGATGAGCAGGGCCGTATGCTCGAGGTCATATTTGCCGCTGTTCAGCGCATCGAGGAACTGGCCGATGACCAGCAGCGCCGGATAGCAGGTGTCGTTGTGGACGTATTTCAGGCCCAGCTGTGCCACGGCACTGCCGCAGTTGCCCAGGATCTCGCACTTGTAGCCGTCGTAGCGCAGGGCGTATCCCAGCAGACGGAACTGGGTAATGGCCATGTTGGGGATGAGGATGGTGTGGGTCTTCTTCATCTCCGGGGTGAATTTAGGGTAATTGTATTCCATAGGTTCCTCCTATGAGGTTACTTCTTATCTTCGTCCCGCTCGTCCAGTGCGGCGAACAGGCTGCGCAGGCGGATATTGACCGCACCCAGATTGGTGATCTCATCGATCTTGAGCTGGGTGTAGAGCTTGCCGCCCTCCTGTAAGATCTCGCGGGTCTCATCGGTGGTGATGGCGTCCACGCCGCAGCCGAAGGACACCAGCTGCACAAGGTCCATATCCTTCTGGGTGGTGCAGTACTTGGCGGCGGCATAGAGGCGGCTGTGGTAGGTCCACTGGTTCAGCACGCTGGTGGGGAACTTCTCCACCCGGTTGGAGATGCTGTCCTCGGTGACGACCGCCGCGCCGTGGCGGGTGATGAGGTGGTCGATGCCGTGGTTGACCTCCGGGTCCACATGGTAGGGACGCCCGGCCAGCACGATGATGCGCCGGCCCTGACGGCGGGCTTCGTCGATGATCTCGCTGCCCTTGACCCGGATCTGTGCCATATGGGCCTCGTACTCGGCGTAGGCGGCGTTGGCAGCCTCCTGCACCTCCTTCTCGGAGATGCCGCCGAAATACTTGGGCAGGATCTCCTTCGCCATCTTATGGACGAAGTCCTTCGGACGGTGGATGCCGACGTAGTCGTAGATGAACTTCTGGCCCTCCAGCTCGGGGCAGTTCCCGGCCAGCACCTCGGGGTAGTAGGCCACGACGGGGCAGTTGTAGTGGTTGTCGCCCAGCCCCTCGTCGATGTTGTAGGTCAGGCAGGGGTAGAAGATGGCATCCAGATGCATCTGGGTCAGGGCCTTGATGTGGCCGTGGCTGAGCTTGGCCGGGAAACAGGCGGTATCGCTGGGGATGGTGGCCTGACCGGCCAGATAGAGGCCGCGGCTGGACACCGGGCTGGTGTGGACGGCAAAGCCCAGCTTTGTCCAGAAAGCGTGCCAGAAGGGCAGCAGCTCGTACATATTCAGGCAGAGCGGGATGCCGATGGAGCCGCGCTTACCGGGCACAGGCTTATAGCCTGCCAGAAGCTGCTGCTTGTAGGCGTAGAGGTTGAGGCTGTTGTCCTCGCTCTTGCCGGTGACGGGCTTATCGCAGCGGTTGCCGGAGATGAACTTGCGGCCGTCGGCGAAGGTGTTGACGGTGAGCTGGCAGTGGTTGCCGCAGCCGCCGCACTTGACGCTGACCACCTTCTGGTCGAAGCGTTCCAGCTCCTCCTCGCTCATCATGGCAGAGGTGGTCTGGCCGTTCTTGCGGCACTGGCGCAGGCCGAAGAGGGCCGCGCCGTAAGCGCCCATCAGGCCGGCGATGTCGGGGCGGATGACCTCCACGCCCATCTCCTTTTCAAAGGCGCGCAGCACGGCTTCATTATAGAAGGTACCGCCCTGCACCACGATCTTGCGGCCCAGCTCTTCCGGGCTGGAAGCGCGGATGACCTTGTACAGTGCGTTCTTGACCACGCTGATGGACAGACCAGCCGAGATGTTCTCGATGCTGGCGCCGTCCTTCTGGGCCTGCTTGACCGAGCTGTTCATGAACACGGTGCAGCGGCTGCCCAGATCCACCGGGCGGTCTGCAAACAGGCCAAGGCTTGCAAATTTCTTCACGTCATAGCCCAGTGCCTGTGCAAAGGTCTGCAAAAAGCTGCCACAGCCGGAGGAACATGCTTCGTTCAGGAAGATGTTGCTGATGGCACCATCTTCGATCTTGAAGCACTTCATATCCTGACCGCCGATGTCGATAACTGTACGCACATTCGGATTCAGATAATGGGCGCCCCTTGCGTGACAGGTAATCTCTGTGATACTGTCATCACCACTGTCAATATAGGCACGTCCATATCCGGTAGTAACGATACGCACGATATCTTCTTTCCTGATCCCTGCTTTTTCCACGGCCATCTCCAGGCTCTTCTCTGCACTCATCATAGCGCCGCCGCCTGTGGGAATGATCATGGTCGATTTAATTTTTCCGTCTTTATCTAGGATCACAACATCCGTACTTGTGGAACCGCTGTCGATCCCTGCCACATAATAAACTCCTGATTCCATTTTTTTCCTTATCTCCTCGCTGATTCCTTTTGATGGGTCCATATCCTCAGAGCCTTCCAGGGTCTCCGCAAAAGCCTGCACTCTGGTAAGGAGCTGTCCTGCACTCTGGCTTGTAAAATCTGTCTCGATCTTCAGAAGCGGAACCTTGATATCACGCTTGATGCTTGCATACTCAAATCCGTAATAGTCGCAGAATTTAATAGTATGATAAATGATCCCCTTCAGGTTCGGATCCAGATACAGCCGGTTTCTTCGGGTGCTGTTGTTCATACGGAAGCAGGGCATCTGTGAAAGAAGTGCATCCGCATAAGCCAGGAACATGGCATCGTCTTCCATTTTTTCCAGCTCCTCACGGATCACTGCAAGACGTCTTCCACCTGTACAGGTCAGGTTTTCCACATCCATGCGGATATTATCCCGGATCATTTTTTCCAGGATGCCGCTGACACGGACACCCAGAACACCGATATACGGCTGGTTATCCACAGGCTCATGGGAAAAAGCATTCAGAAATCCACTTCTGTCGAAGGTTTTCCCCGAAAATTTCTCATAAGCTTTCTTCAGACGGTGGATGCCCTGGGCAAGCTTCACCTTTTCACAGTCGTTATCCTCATGAGGCATGTCCAGCATGTACAGAAATTTACATTTACCGGTACTTTCCACAATGTCGTACACACGGCGCATGGAATCACAGCAGTTAACAAGAACAAGCTGCTCTACCTTTCCCTCCAGCACTGCCTGGATCACAGATTTTCCAAAGCCACAGAGATTAGCATGAGCGATCTGGTCCGAAAGCTCAAAATTCTCCGGCATTTCCTCAAGAACCGCACATTCCTCGCCAAAGCCCTTAAACAGCTCCAGCGGTGTATATTTACAGACGTAATGTATCATGACCGTTTTTCCTCCTTACCTTCTGACAGCATTTCCAGATATGCCTGAAGTCGTGTGGATACCTGGCCGTCACTGGAATTGGCCGGGTTACAGCCGTCACCGTCCAGGACCATGGTTGGAAGTCCTGCATTTTCCAGAGAATTTTTGATCAGGCTGGAAGCTCCGATGGTTCCCTTGCAGCCCCAATGCGCAAAAAGGATCCCGCCGTCTGCCTCTGTAAGGTTCGCCAGCTCCTGGGCACGCCGGATCCTCTGCTTCACACTTCCGTTGTAAATGCAGTTGACCATTTTTTCCGCAAGGGCCTCATAAGGATCCGAGGCCTGCATCCGCTGAAAACCGTCTGCAACAAAATCACAGGCACGGATATGCACGTTCTGGCTGTAATTAAATACATCCTTTACCGGCTCCTGCAAAAACGGCATCATATGCATCCACAAAATATGAAGACCTTCCCCCTTTGGTGCCTTCTTCACATCCTCAAGAAGCATTTTTGTGTATTTCAGGGATTCCTCTGAGCCCGCCAGAAGATGGCACATAAAGATCGCATACAGCTCATTTGTCAGGGAAGTCACCGGATCGTGATCCTTTCTGAGGGCAAGCTGGCTGCTGTAATAGGAGGCCGCTTCATTGCTGTTGGCAACTGCACGCTGTACCGACTGCTCGGAGATTTTTTTCCCGCCTACATCCTCCAGGAATTTCTTCAGCTCACGGAGCTGATCTGCAACATAGCTGATGGAATCCTGATTTTTTTCATAGGGTACGTCAATATAAAAGCCCGGGATCTGATATTTCTGTTTCAGATAAGGAAACGTCATCATGTTTCCATCGCAGGCAAGGTTTGTGTAGATGGTACATTTGGGCTTCGGTACCAATCCTGTCATGGACGCTCCCAAAAAAACTCTGTGATAGGAGCACATGGTTTCCGGAAAGCCCTCTGATTCCGTCTGTGCCAGAAATGCCTGCTCACATCTGGTTCCGGCGATGAAGCAGGACATTGCCTCCACGGAATACGGAGTGATCCCTGCTGCTGTCAGAAGCTCTCCCGGTACAAAAATGCTCACAAGCGCGGTATCGTCCGGTTTTGCAAGGGCTTTGATAATATTCTGCATGACTACACGGGCTACATACTGTCCCGAAGCCGGAAGCTTCCTGTCAGGAAAAAGCTGCAGACGTTTTTCCTGAAGCCGGTATCCAGTGAGAAGAAGTTTTCGTGCTTTTTCCGGATCCCTGATGGATTTCTCTCCCACCATATCCCCGAATTTCTTTATAATATCCAATCTGTCACATCCTCCGTCAAATCAAAAAATCTATTATAAGTCTGTCAGACGCTTACCCGAAATTTTGTCTCAAACAAAATCCTGTAGCATTATCATCGTCTAGATGGTATAAAGGTTCCACCTGTCAGACCAATATTTTTATTATAAAGATATTTTTTTCAAATGTAAACACGCTAATTTTTACAAATTTGAAGCCTTTTGCACATATCAAAACATCAAAATGCAGATTTTCCACAAAACTCGCATTCCTTTTCGTGGAAAACCTGCTTTTGTCTTATCACATTATCTTCTGCTCTGTTTTTTCCGTTACTCTGTGTCACATCTGATGACGTACCACCTTATATTCATCTCCGGAACGATAATACGGACATTCCTTGTAATCACTGCTCACAAAACGATAATATTCATCCTCATCCAGATTGACATCACAGTAATATTCGTCACACTCTTCATCATATGTATAGTTTGCACAGTATTCGCAGCTGGTTCCCTTCATATTTATTTCTCCTCTCTTTGCAGGAAAGTATTTCTCCCTGCTGTTCTCCTGATTATATAATAAAAAAAGGAAGAATTCCATTACTGAAATCCTCCCTTTTTTATATATCAGAACATTCCGTTCGCAGTCTTATATTTGTAAAGCATCTCCGCATGGTTCTGCTCTTCCACCTGGATATCAGCCAGAAGCTTCCTCACATCACTGTCTTCAAAAGCAAAAACATCCGAGTTGTATTCTCCGGAAATCAGCTTTTCTGTTCCGATACAGTCTGTTGCAAGAAAAGCATCGTGTTCCTTATCCTCTGAGGACATCACCGATGTGTAAGCAGCCTTGGGCTGGTAATCACGGCCGTCACTATCATTACAGTTTACCTGTGGAACTGTACCGGAAAGCACCTGGCTCAGGGAATCGTAATGCTCCTGCTCTTTTTTCTGAAGAGTCTGAAATAAGCTTTTAAGCTCCGGATCCCTGGCCTGCTGTGCGTATTTTCCGTATTTTTCAATGCAGCTTTTTTCCTGTGTCTGAAGATCCTGGATCACTGTGCGCTCTTTTTCCTTTAATATCATTATGATCATCCTTTCTTTTGATAATAATGATAGTATGGTTTGGAAACGCGATTTTATTCATGTTTTACGCAGTCAGTATCTCCATCAGTGCTCCGTAAAGATCCTTGTCCAGCTCCATGGACTGAAGCTCAGATAAAAGAACCGGCAGATTCTTTCCGGCTGTGATCAGCTGATATAATCTGTCCTTCAGTACAAAACCGATCTCTGCCTGGTTCAGGAAATCAAAGATACGTTTCTCTATACGATTGTCCGCTGCCTCTCCTGCGAGTATGATCTGCACCTCTGCCGCTGTGTCTGCTTCCACTTCCACACAGATCTTCTGAAGCTTCTCTTCATATTTTACAGCAGCCTCAGTCTCTGCTCCGTTAACCAGAACCTTCACAGTATCTGTTCCTGTTTTCGCAAAATTACAGAACTCCACGGTATAAGCTCTCTTTGCCGGGATCAGCTCTGTTTTTCCCTGTGCGGGATGAATGGTAAACACTCCCTGATCCTTTTCCTTATAATCCATTTCCGTAAATACACAGGCACCATTTTCGTAAGCACAGGTTTCGTTGTCATCCTCATACAATCTGAAGCTTCCGTCAGCACCCGGGAATACCCGGATATTCAGGCTTTCCGGATTTTTTTCCGCCTCTGTTCCACGGATCTCATCGGTCATCACCAGAATGCCGCCTGCTTTTGCAAGAACCGGGATACTGTCCAGAGTACGGTACATATCCACCATTCGTCCACCCTCATAGCGCAGACCTGTTTGACACTCCCCACAGCTAAAGCAGGGGGATTCTTGCTTCTCCCACTACTGCATTGGCAAACACCTTACGGTACTGCAATGTCTTACACAGTGTCCACAAGCTATATTTATACTGTTCCCGTATGCCCTACGGTACAGTTTTTATCTTTATGCAGACTGCATCTGCAGTCCTTTTTTCAGAATATTGATACTTGCATTCGTATCCCGGTCATGAACCGCATGGCATTTGGGACACTCCCAGATACGAATGCCCAGATTTTTTATCCGTGGATTTCTGTAGCCACAACAGCTGCAGGTCTGACTGCTCGGATACATCGTTGGTACTCTGTGAATTTCATTTCCATACCAGCCAGCTTTATATTCCAGCATTTCAAAAAATTTTGCCCAGGAAACACTCGCTATCGATTTTGACAGTTTATGATTCCGGATCATCCCCTTAACATTCAGATCTTCAATACAGATGGTTTGGTTTTCACGCACCAGCATCGTTGACTGTTTCTGCAGGAAATCATTCCGCTGATTGGTTACTTTCTCATACACTCTTGCCACCCTGATCCGCTGCTTCTCGCGGTTATGGGAATCTTTTTGTTTTCGGGAAAGCCTGCGCTGTTCTCTTATGAGTTTTCGCATTGAGCGTTCCAGATATCTGGGATTTGATACCGTATTTCCATTACTGTCGGAGTAGAACGCTTTGATCCCGACATCAATCCCTATCGTTCCGCCAGCATTTGAGCGTGGTTCCGGTTCAAAATCAACATTTAAAACCGCAAAATATTTTCCAGCCGGTGTGTGCTCAATGATCACGTGATTAATCTTTTCCACTTCCATCGACTGCCGTATTTTAACAAATCCAAGTTTCGGAAGTTTGATATATCTTCCCACAATACGAATATTATCTTTTTGATTTACCGTTCTGTATGACTGGAACCGGTTATGTTTACTTTTGAAGGTTGGATAGGAAGCCCGTTTCTGAAAGAAATTCACAAATCCCCGGTCGAGATCCCGCAAAGACTGCTGTAATGCAATGGAATCTGCTGCTTTCAGAAAGGCAAACTCCTCTTGCTTTTTCAGTTCAGTCAGCATGGCGGAAGTCTGGGAATAGCCGATCTTTTCCCCATTTTCATAGCCTTCCTTACGCATGGCAAGTCCCCGGTTGTAGATGAACCGGCAGCATCCCAGGGTCTGATGGATGAAGTTTTTCTGTTCTCTGTTCGGGTAGATCCTGAATTTAATTCCTTTTTGCATTATCCCATCTTATCCTTTTGTCTCTGCGATGTTTTCTGGTTTTCAATATACTGTTTTACTGTTTCCAGCGGAGCACCGCCCACCGTCGATACAAAATAGCTGTTTGTCCAGAGAGTCGGCATTTTCGTTTTAAGATAGGGAAATTCCTGTCTTAAAATTCTGGACGTATAGCCTTTAAATGACTTTACAGCTTTGTGGATGCCAAACTGAGGATCTACTTCCAAAAGCATATGAACATGATCTGGCATGATCTCCATTTCCAGAATGTCTACAGAAAGATTTGCAGCATACTCTGTGAGCAGCTCCTTCAGCCGGACGTCCACACCGTTAATTAATACTTTTCGTCTATACTTTGGACACCATACTACATGGTATTTACAGGAATAGACGACATTGTTGTTTGATTTATATGTTGTGTTCATATTTATATTATACTATGGTTCATTAGTTAATACAATTACTATTTTGTCCATCTTCAATTACTTGCATAAATTCGATGGACGCGTCTTATATCCCCATAGCTGAAGCAAGGGGTTTTACGACGCATTGGATAAAATCGAGCTTTTGCTCAACCAGTATGCCGCCGATTTTCTTTCCCGTCTTCTTTTCTGTTCCTCCATATCAGATCCCCCCTGATTTTTCTTCTGTTTTATTTGGAATACTTGTATGTTTATTTTAGCGTAATTTTTCGTTTTTGCCTATCCTTCGTTTTTCAGTTGAATCTTTCTGTAAAAACCAAAATTGCGAAACCCTGTTTTGGCAGGACTCCGCAATCTCTTTTTCCTATTTACTTTATGATACATGACGGGCAGCATATTTCATTTTCTGGTTTCCGGCGCATTTCTTAAAATACTGCCGGATCGCATCTTCGTTCATATCGTTTCCGATAAACACAGCCTGGCCGGCGTTTTTCTGTTCTGTGCCGGTGATGCTGTAGCGGTGATCGGCGACATCAAATTGGAGAAACTGGTCTCCGGCTGCGAACTGTCCTTTTGCACGGATGATATTTCCAAACGCTCCGCGAATGATCTGTTCCAGAAAACACCACAGGGTTTCCGGTGCCTCCATTCGGATATTTTCGAAGGAGAAGGTCTCCGGCATCTTTTCGCCGCTCTGCGTATCCTGTACTTTTTTCTCATACCGGCTGCCCAGCAGCAAGCTCTGGTAATCTTCCCGTGTCATCGTGGATGCATAATCCGTGATGATTTTTGCCTGCGAGTTAATTTCCTGCAGAAATTTCTGGATGCGCTGTTTTTCTTCCGCCTGGCATGCTTCTGTTTTGGAAACAATGATCGTATCCGCGCTTCGGATCTGATCCTGATACAGCTCGGGATATTCCGCCATATAGCGGCGGTAACTGTAAACATCCACAATAGTGACCGGCGAGAGAAGCTGAATTCTCTCGTACTCGATCTGACGCAGATTTTCTATAATCCGGGCGAGACTTCCGACGCCTGTCGGTTCTACGATCAGGTATTCCGGGTCTACCACATTGGCAATGGTCAGCACGGATGCTGCAAAATCCTTTTTCCCGATGCAGCAGATGCACTGCTCTGTCATTTCCCATACATTTTTCTGCGTTCCCTGCCGGTTCTGGCCAAGACGTGCGCCGTCGATTCCTGCGGCTCCATATTCATTTTCCAGTATGGCAAACCGCTGATCGACGTTCCTGGCCAGCCGTTTGATAAATGTTGTTTTTCCCGCGCCCAAAAAGCCGGATACGATCAATATTTTCATACGTTTCCTTTTTCAGTCAAATTTTCAAATCATCAGTCAGCCAATTTAACGACTGGTTTGATTAAATCCTTCGGTTTATCTCTCATCAGGAACAATGCTTCTTCCAGATGATCCCATCCATCAAACACATGCGTGGACAGCGGGCTGACATCCAGCTTGCCTGCCGAAACAAGAGCTCCCAGTTTTTCCATGCGGAGTCTTCCGCCAGGCATCAGGCCTCCGTTAATCTGTTTGTGACCCATTCCAACGCCCCACTCTACACGCGGAATATCAATGTTGTCACCGGATCCAAGATAGTTTACATTTCCGATCTTTCCGCCCGGTTTCAGGCATTTTACTGCTTCTGCAAAGGTTTCTACACCACCGCCGGCGATGACTACTTTATCAACACCTTTTCCATCTGTCATATCGAGTACCTGCTGGAAAATCGGTCCGTTCTTGTAGCTGACAAAATCCGTTGCGCCGTATTTTCTGGCAGCTTCCACGCAGACCGGTCTCGTTCCGACAGCAATGATTCTCGATGCGCCGCGCATATTCGTTCCGGCTACCGACATCAGACCAACTGGTCCGATTCCGATGACAAGAACTGTATCACCAAACTGTACATCGGCAAGCTCTACGCCGTGGAATCCGGTCGGCACCATATCGGAAAGCATGCACGCGTCGACAACATTGATGTTTTTCGGAAGCAGCGCAAGGTTTCCATCGGCATCATTTACATGAAAGAATTCAGAAAAGACACCATCTTTGAAGTTGGAGAATTTCCAGCCTGCCAGCATTCCGCCGGAGTGCATGGAATAACCAGCCTGTGCTTCCAGAGAATTCCAGTCCGGAGTGATGGCCGGCACAAGAACCCGGTCTCCCGGTTTGAAATCTTTTACGAGCTCTCCGACTTCCACAACCTCTGCACAGCACTCATGGCCCAGAATCATGTTATGACGGTCACCGATGGCCCCTTCCCATAAAGTGTGGACATCTGATGTGCAGATGGCAACTGCCAGTGGACGGCAAATGGCATCCATCGGCCCGCATTTCGGGCGTTCTTTCTCGATCCATCCGGATTCACCGATTTTCAGCATTGCATAACCTTTCATATCTTTTGCTCTCCTTTCAGATTGTTAATGATTTATCGATTCCTATGGTTCGAATATATCACTAATAGGTTACTAATTCAACAGAAAAGTCACGGAATGCCGTAGAATATTCCGTGACTTTTTTATAGCTTTTGCACAATAGATTACTTATAGATACTTTTTATCAAATTCTGTACCGACCGCATTCCCATACCGAAACGGCTGCAGCCGGCTTTCTGCATTTCCTGTATAGTTTCCAGACTGCGGATTCCACCGGCGGCCTTGATCTGAAT
>OHUU01000563.1_pt1 | contig 11993 bp, 9 predicted proteins | sample 1579271 | NCBI WGS metagenome assembly OHUU01 (sample SAMEA3882556, study PRJEB24775) | human gut metagenome | biome: human-associated habitat; feature: intestine environment; material: feces | place: Netherlands | collected 2009/2010 | reverse complement strand
TTCCCGGACGGTGTAGATGATATACACCCGCCCCTGCTCGTCCAGCCAGCCGTTCTTTGCAGACAGGCTCATGCGGTCCAGCAGAATGCCGTACAGTGTCCGGGCATCGGTGGAGAGCTGCCGGAAGCGGTGGTCTTGGAACAGTGCCTTGGGGATGCGGAAATAGGAAAACAATTCGCCCGACTGACCATAGAAGTAGTTGTAGCTCATGGTATTAACGAATCATCATCTCACGGTCTGCGGCACCTTTCATATACATAGCTTCTGCGATGTCATCCATCACCCGGAACAGTGCATCGTCCAGTTCAAGATATTTCCGCCCCAGCTTTTCATCTAACAGCCGCCGGAACTCACGTTCGAGCTTGTCGTGTTCGCAAGCTGCCCTCTGATAGCGAGGTGTCTTCATCAGCTCCGTCCATATTGGACGTACCATTTTGTCGTAGTAGTTCAGCATAAAGTCTTTATCCATAGGCATCCTCCTTTTGAAATGTTTTGTGGGTAAAAATAAAAGCGCAGCTTCTATCCATTCAGAGTAGAAGTTGCGCTTTGCTGCTAATTTGTGCGTCAGACCATCACGATTTATTTTTCTGCTTCGATGTACTGCCTTAGAACATCGCAGAATGTCATATCATTGCATTTGCTGATTTGCTCCTTTACAGGTACTGATTATTTCACCCCGAAAGTTACGCATATAAGCTATTGCTTTTTGTATGCACACATGCTATGATATAAACAACATTGTTCAGCATATTGTTTACAACGAGGAGGACATGAAATGGCAACTGCAAACGATCTTTTAGCTCGAGCTATAGACGAAACAAAGCATCTACATACTAATGAAATTTTTCTTGTACGAGATTTATTTAAAGGCTATGAGTGGAATCGAATCTCAAGAAGTGACAGATTGTTATTGGGAACTTTGTTCTTAAACTACGTTCACACCTCTGGAACCCGTTTGAAACCAATCGAAAAAACTTCCTCTGGACAGCAAAAGTATAAAGTCAGCAGCAATTGATAGTTTTATACACTATCAGAATGACAACTATTCGAGAGGGAGGATTTGCCATATGAAAGCAGAATTATACAAGAGACTATTTCGAGCCATTTTCTCCGAAGATATAGCATCATTAAAAAAAATAGCCATTACAATCATTCAAGAGGAGCGCAAACTCGGTCATAACGTTCTTGCAGACTCTTTAGAAAAAATTTCAATTACTGAAAAGCCCAAATATACTCTGTTTGATAGTAGAAAAAACGGAAGTGGATTATCTGCTTTGCCAAAGAGCAAGCGTACAAATTCACAATTGGTATCATATATTCCAAGAGAACAATTAAAACATCATATGATTTTGCCAAACGAAGTTGAAGAACGACTTCTTTCGATTGAGCAGGAATATGTAGCACGCGAACGGTTGAAAAAATTCAATCTTGTACCTAAAAGAAAAATACTTCTCTATGGTCCTCCGGGATGTGGCAAAACATTAAGTGCCGAACGAATTGCATGGAATCTCGGGTTGCCACTATTGAAAGTTCGATTCGATTCTTTACTTTCTTCTTACTTTGGAGAGTCCGCATCAAACCTTAGAATGGTATTTGATTATTGCAAAAGTGAACCTGTTGTTTTACTTCTTGACGAATGTGATTTTATCGCTAAATCTCGCATTACAACGCAGGATGTTGGCGAAGTTCCTAGAATCGTCAATATGCTACTCACTTTGTTAGACGAATATGATGCTCCGGGATTGGTTCTAGCCACTACAAATTTGAAAGTATCTCTTGATGAGGCTCTTTTCCGAAGATTCGATGATGTTATTGAAATGCCGATGCCGGGGAAATTAGAACGTAAACGCTTATTGGAGATGACTTTATCTGCAATACCAGTTGCTCCGGATATTGATATGGATAAAATATCAAATCAATTGGAGGGATACTCTGCCGCCAATGTTGTTTTGATTGCGCAACGGGCTGCCAAAATTGGTATTCTCGCAGGGTGCAAAAAAGTATGTAACGAACATTTTGTAAAAGCATTGGAAGAAAGCTCTAAATTTTAATCTGTAAGGAGGTACGACAATGGCAGAGAATAATGGTTTTACGCATTTACCCCTCCCACTGTTATTTCAAGGAAAACCGAAATTACGTGGTGGCGGTGCAGTGTCTGCGCAGACAAAGAGGAATACTGCTAATCGAATTACTCACGGTGGCTATGTGAAACATCGCTCTGCTGAATTGTCCCGCTTTTGGAAAGAACGTCGTGCAGAACGTTCAGAAAATACGTTACCTGAAATAGAAACTGGTATTCCCATACTGCTAGAAATAGATCCTTCTACGGATATTGATTTCCTGCGTGGATTGGGATTTGAAATCGTCTGCGAGATTGAGGAAGGATTTATTATAGTTGCTACAGAAGATGTTGATCTTTCAGTCTTTAATGAGAAAGTAGATGCTTTTGTTGCAAATGTAACGGCAAGGTGCAATTCACCGGCAAAAGTTTATGCTCTCTGTGAAGATGGTGATAGGCTTAAGCGGATTTTGTCAAAAGAACTCTATGCAAAATGGGCAACAATTTCACCAGATTCAGTATATGTTATTGATATAGGCGTTAGTTGCTGTGGAAACATCGAGTTGCCTAAACGGCCCAATCGAAAAGATGATGAAACAGATGAACACTATTCTGCTCGTGAACAGCGGTGGAAGGAAAAGTTTAACGCCGCCTATATAGCTTGGGACGAAATCAAGATGCAACGAGAAGAAACAATAGAAAATTTTGTTTCTGATTATAATGGTGAAATTATGGAACTCGCTGATGGTATATCGGAAATAGCCGATTTACCTGACAGCTTCTCGGCACGCTTAAGAATATCTGGTAAATGTTTGCTTGACCTAGTGTTGAATTTTGCATATATATTTGAAGTATCCGAAGCCGAGACAATAGCTATGGGATATACGCCCGAAAATAAAGACGATTTCATCGAAACCGTACAAATTGAGGCTCCTACCCAATCCGCTCCCATTGTATGTATAATGGATAGCGGTGTTCAAGAAGAACACAAATATTTAGCACCATCAATTTCTAGTGACGAATCTATCAGTTTACTACCCAATAATACGAGTACAAGTGACGAAGTTGCTGGAGGAGGACATGGAACACGAGTAGCCGGCGCAGTCTTGTATCCAAAGGCAGTCCCTTTAGATGGAGTTTATCAACTTCCTTGCTGGATTCGCAACATGCGAATTCTCGATGAAAACAATTGCCTGCCAGAAAGTGTATATCCTCCAAAGGCAATTGCAATTGCTGTACAGAAATATAATGTTGAAAACCAAATCCCAACTAAAATATTTAATCACTCCATTGGTAGCCATCGACCTTGTGAAATGAAACACATGACACCATGGGCCGCTGAAATTGATAGTCAGTCTTACAACCACGATGTTTTGTTTATACAGGCTGCGGGAAATATTTCCACAGATGTCATATCGGCCTATTGGCAGGCGGGATATCCATATCCTGAATATCTTGACAGAGAGTTATGTAGAATTTCAAATCCAGCGCAGAGCCTACAAGCGATTACTGTCGGTTCCGTGTCAGCGGACGAACTAGAAACGGATGACTTTATCGCACTGGGAAAGCATATGGAAGTCTCTTCATTCTCACGCTCAGGACCCGGTATTTGGGATGTCTTAAAGCCAGAAGTCGTCGAATATGGAGGAACTCACGTATATAATAAAGGGAGCGTCCCTCCTCAACTCACAACGCCTCCGGAAGTATGTCCAGAACTAATTCGTAAATCTCCAGAAGGTCCAGCTTTTGCACGTGATGATGTTGGCACGTCTTTTTCAGCACCAAAAGTCACCTATATTGCATCACAGGTTGAAAAGGCTTTGCCTGAGTCGCCTGCATTGCTGTATAGAGCTTTAATAGCCCAATCTGCCCGGTGGCCTAAAAATATCAATGAAGTTAGCAAAGAAGAATGTGTCTCTACATTGCGTCATATAGGATATGGTGTTCCGGATGTCGAACGTGCTACTCACAATGACGAGTACCGAATAACGTTGGTAACACCATCTCTTATGGAACTTGGTGATGATGAAGCTCATATTTTTCAAGTTCCTATTCCTGAGGAACTATCTAACGTTGGTGAAGATTATGACATTCTGGTCGAAGTTACTCTGTCCTATGCAGCGAATCCTCGCCGGACTCGGCGTTACGTAAAAGGGTATTTATCAACATGGCTAGATTGGTGCTGTAGCCGAATTGGAGAGAGTGCGGAGACATTTGCTCGCCGTATATTTGAAACGGGCGCTATCATTGAAGATGATGGAGACTTTAACTGGGTGCTTGGAGAGGCAACCAATCGGGGGGTAGCAGAAGGATATTCACGAAAAAATGGTACTCTTCAAAAGGATTGGTGTATAATCAAATCCAATCAATTGAGTGATGCTTTTTGCATTGCGGTTCGTGGTCATAAAGGCTGGGGAGGTTTGTTTAAAGCAAAATATTCATTAGCTATCAGTTTTGAAGCTGTCAATCAGGATATACCGATCTATGAACCGATACGGACTGAAATTGAATTGGCTGTTGAAAACGGAGAAATCGAGGTCGAAATGCCAGAGCACAAACCGTAATATCTTTATTTGGAGAAGAGTCAATTGGCTTTCCTCCATTTTTGGGGCCAAGTTTGCTCGAAGAATAACCTTGAAAAGATTTACTAAACGTCCGCAATATTGTTGACCTGTTCTTGCTGCTATCCTATTCTCTGAGTTCTCATTCCTCCTATAGTATCGGCCATTATGGCACTGTTGGGCGTTGGGCCGTTCTTCATCAGTTATATGTGTCTTCTGCGATGTCATCTTTTACCATTATAACTGCGGATTCTAAATCAAGGCACTTACGCTTCTATCCATCGTTCAGCATAAAGTATTTATCCATAGGAATTCTCTCTTGAAATATGATGCGGATTAAAAAAGCGTATCTTCCATTCATTCAGAGCAGAAGTTACGCTTTTACGGTACATCGTATTTTATTGTGAATTGGGATGCGATACATCTGAACCCCAGATGAGTTACATCTCAAGGGCCTGTAGCTCACTTGTCCGCCAACCATATTACATCCCAAATCGCTTCATCCTGAAAATCAGAGGCTTGGTGGTCGTACTTACAGTCAGGAAAGTCCATTGGGCTGGCAGGGCATTTTATATGGACGAATATACGTTGATTTTTCTTTTCTCACGGTGCATAAGGTGTGCACAAAAGCGAGACTGTTGGGAGAGCGTTCGGTTCGCATCCGAGAGGTCAAGGGTTCGAATCCCTCTAGGTCCACCAATTTGCCGCATCGTTTTGTACGATGCGGCGTTTTTTATGCCTAAAAAACTTTGGCAGACCGTGCCGGGCTCCGAACCCTGAAGTCGGATGCGAACCGGGCGGGGTCATAAATGTACTTTTTGAAAATCTATCGGTTTCACGCTTCTTTCTTTGCATTTTGCAGAGTTCTGCGGGCAATCGCATCGCTTTTATGCCCCCTTCTCGGAAATTTCTCCATAAATTTCCGCGCCATCGTAGGTTGATACAGCCTTGAGCTGCTCCACTTGGTTGAAGCTGGCGTTCAGCGTAATCGAGATCTCATAGTCTTTTCGGACGCGAATCTCCTTAATGAACTGCTGCAAAATGGCGCGGCGTTCATCGTGATTGGCAGTGTCATACACATCCGCCCATGTAAGAAGTTCATTGCAGATGTAGTTACTACGCTTTGCTGTTTTGGTGGCTTCTTCGTATTCTTCCTGTGCCTGCACGAGCTGCTTTTCCAGGGTTTCCAGTGCATCTTTCGCTTCGGCCACCAGTGTGCCAAGCAGTTCTTTGTCCAAGGCACTTACGCCCCGGATGACGAGGATGGTTTCGGCTTTCAGGTCGTCCAGTTCTTTCTGCTTGCTTTCCAAGTCTTTCTGGATTTTCTTGACCTTCTTCTGGATGCGGGTGGCATCGTTGGTCTTGACCGATTCCAGCAGCTTTTTCCGGGAAACCTCGCGGAACTGTGCGAAGATCTGCCGGACAACTTCTTCCACAATGGAATCCAGCTTGGAAACACCATAGCCGGACTGCCCATCGCAGTCACCCGGATGCCGGATCTTATAAAAGCAGCTATACCGGGGCCGGACTTCTTTCACCGTATGCTCATCGGCATGACCGGTATCCTGCTGGTCATCGGCTTTCTCGTGCTGGTTGTGATGGCGCTGAGCTGCCTCACCCACCGCAAGTAAAAGAAAAAAAATAGAATAAGCAAGCCGCCCGGGAGGATCTGCTGATCTTCCCGGGCGGCTTTTTTCACAGGCGCAGACGGCGCTGCTTTTGCCGGATTCATCCCCGGGCGTCCTGCCGGGTGGTGTGGAAGTACTCCTTGGGGGTCATGCCGTACTCCTTTTTAAAGGCGCGGAAAAAGTGGTTGTAACCGCCAAAGCCGCTGGTCTTGTACACCTCGGTGATGGGCAGCCCCTGCTCGATGAGGGTGCAGCAGCGGTCTAACCGCGCCTTTACGATATAGCGGTGCACCGTCTGCCCGGTCTGGCGTTTGAATTCCCGGGCAATATGTTCCCGGGAGACGAAAAACTCCTTTTCCAGCCGCTCCAGCGTCAGTTCCTCGGTAAGGTGCGCCTGAATAAACAAAAACACCTCGTCCAGCATCAGGTAGTGGCGGCTGACTGATGCGGTGTGGAACTCCGCATGGATGCAGGCACGCAGCGCCAGCACCACAAACATTTGCAAAATACCGTGCTCGAACACCGCTGCACCGAACTGGGTGCGCTCCTGCGGGAGCATCAGCAGCTTCCGGGCAAGGTTTTTCAGCAGCATATAGATCTGGCTGTCCGGGCGCACAGCCACCTGCCGGGAGGGCACCACGTTGAAGCTTTTTTCAAGGTCGGTATCTGCGTCCGAAAGCTGCGCCAGCGTCTGGGGGGACAGCTGCACCCGAATAAGTTCCAGCGGGCCGTAAGCACCGGCGTATTCCAGTCTGCCGCCCTGATCGGGCTTGAAGATGATGAGATTCTGCTGCTGTGCGGGCAGCACCACCTCGCTGCACCGGAACACACCGCTGCCCCGCATGACCAGAAACAAATCATAATACGCGCCGGAATAAAATTCCCGGACGGCGCTCTGCTCAAAAAGATAACACTTGGCTGTATAATTCACCAAAAAGTCCTCCATAAAACTGTCATATATAACAAATTGTTGTACACAACAGAAAAATACAACTGTTATAATTGCATAATACATCAATTTGCGATAGTTTTCAATCATTTTTTGGATATGTATTGATGAAAAATTAACGTATAATGCAAACGTAGAAAAGAGACTTGTGCGAAAAGTCTCGTGGTTTCACTGTTTTTAAGGAGGATAAAACACAATGGACCAGAAAAAGACCATCCGACCCTTCTCCATGAAGGACAAGATCGGCTATACGCTGGGCGATCTGGGCTGCTGCTTCACCGAGCAGTACCGCGCCATGTATCTGTCGATCTTCTACACCCTGATCCTGCAGGTCAACCCCTTCCACGTGGGTATCCTGCTGCTGATCACCAAGATCTGGGACGCCGTGAATGACCCCATCATCGGTGCCTTGGTGGACTCCCGCAAGGCCACCAAGGGCGGCAAGTTCATCCCGTGGATCCGCGCCTTCTCCTTCCCCATGGCAGTGCTGTGCATACTTGGCTTTGTCAATGTAGGCAATATCAACTACGGCCTGCGTCTGGCCTACATGTTCGTCACCTACGTTCTGTACGAGGCGCTGTACACCTGCGTCAACGTGCCCTTCGGTACTCTGTCCAGCGTGATGACCGATGATGTCGGCCAGCGCACCGCACTGTCCCGCTACCGCAGCCTTGGCGGCACCATCTTCATGACCGTCATGGTCATGGTCGGCCCCCTGTTCCTGTATGTGGACAACAAGCCCGTGGCTGGCCGCTTCCTGATGCTGGCCTGCATCTGCGCTATGCTGGGCCTGCTGTGCCTGCAGATCACCTGCGTGTGGTGCAAGGAGCGCGTGGAAGTGCCTGAGCGTCCGCAGGGCGAAAAGCTGAACTACCTGCACGTGCTCAAGGAGATCTCTCACAATAAGGCTCTGCTGGGCGTTATGTTCTTCAGCCTGACCGGCATGATCGGTGCTTCCGTGGTCAACGGTCTGAACACCTACCTGTATAAGGACTTCTTCGGCAACGTTAAAATTCAGGCTGTCTCCGGCATGCTGAGCGTGCTGTACGCGGTGCTGTCCTTTGCCATCACCCAGCCTCTTGCCAACAAGTTCGGCAAGAAGGAGTGGTGCTGCATGGGCGCCGGCTTTGCCGCCATCGTGTTCGGCATCCTGTTCTTCTTCCCCGTCCACAACCCCGTGGCTTTCATCGTCATCAACGGTATCTGCTATCTGGGCGCTTCCGGTATGCAGGTGCTGATCTGGGCCATGGTCAACGACGCCATCGACTACCATGAGCTGCAGACCGGCGAGCGCAACGAGGGCATCGTCTACTCCACCTACTCCTTCTTCCGCAAGCTTGCAAGCGCCATTTCCGGCAGCCTGTCCAGCTTTGTGCTGGGTGCCATCGGCTACAACGTTACCGCTGGCGCTGTGCAGACCGCAGGCGTTGTAAATGCCATCTGGAAGAGCTACACCGGCGTCTACTTTCTGGGCTACGGCATTGCAGTTGCCATCCTGTTCTTCGTCTACCCCCTGACCAAGCAGAAGACTGCTGAGATGCTGACCGAGCTGAAGGCTCGCCGCGCCGCAAAGGAGAGCAAGTAAACCATGAAGATCTTACAGGTTCAGTTTAAAAACCGCAATGGCCACACCCTGCGCGGCATCGTGACCCTGCCCGACACCGAGGGCAAGGTACCCTTTGTGGTGCATCTGCACGGCTTTGCCGGCAGCTGCAGCGGCTACAAGTCCATGTACACCCATCTGTCCCGCGCTCTGGCAGCGCAGGGCATCGGCAGCGCCCGGTTCGATTTCTACGGCAACGGCGAGAGCGACGGCGAGTTCGAGGATATGAGCTTCGACGGCCTGCACACCGATGCACAGGACATCTTTGCATGGGCCGCTGAGCAGCCCTATGTGGACAGCGAAAAGCTGTTCCTCTCCGGCCAGAGCATGGGCGGCTACATCGCCGCCTCCTGCGCACCGGTCATCCAGCCCCACGGCCTGATTTTGCTGTGCCCGGGCGCCGGGATGTGGTTTGGCTGCGCACAGCGCGCCGACGGCGTTGTGCAGACCGGCAAGGACTACACCGACATGGAGGGTCTGTGCTACAAGATGGCCTTTAACTACGAGATGGCCAAGCACCCCGACCCCTTTACCGAGGCCAAGGGCTACAACGGCCCGGTGCTGCTGCTGCGCGCCGATGATGACCGTCTGGTGGACGAGGGCACCTGCAGCCGTTACGCACAGGTGTACACCGCACCCGATGTGGACACCATTGCAGGCGGTGGCCACAACTTTGCCACGCTGGCAGCCCGTGCCGCCGTGGAGGAAAAGACCGCAGCATTCATCAAAGCAAATCTGTAAAGCAAAGCATATCTGCAAGGAGGCTTTTATATGCAAAACGTAATTCTGCAGCCCATCGAGGTGGGCGGACAGACCTTTAAAAACCGCATCATGTTCCCCCCGCTGACCACCGGCTACGAGAAAAACGGCATGATCAGCGAGCAGGACATGGGCTTCTACACCCGTCTGGCAAAGGGCGGCGTGGGCTACATCGTTATGGGCGATGTGGCACCCATCAACAGCTTTTCTCCCACCCCCAAGCTGTTTGACGACAGCCAGATCCCTGCCTTCAAGGCACTGGCCGACAGCGTACACGCCTACGGCACCAAGCTGGGCGTCCAGCTCTTCCACCCGGAGTACGACGTAGACGCCATCAACAGTCTGTTTATGCAGAAAAAGTTTGATGAGATGCGTCAGCGCCTGCATCACGACATGATGTTCTTCACCGATGAGGTCAGCGAGGAGATGCTGATGGCCATCATCGATAAGATGTGCGCCTGCGCAGTGCGTGCACAGAAGGCCGGTGTGGACGTCATCCAGATCCACGGCGACCGCCTGAACGGCTGCCTGTGCTCCACCCGCATGAACCACCGCACCGATAAGTTCGGCGGCAGTCTGGAGAACCGCGTCCGCTTTGCCCGCATGCTGACCCGCGCCATCCGCAAGGCTGTGCCGGATATGGTCATTGACTACAAGCTGTCCATCGTCACCCCGCAGCGCGGCAAGGGCGGCATTGACGAAGCCGACGCCGTGCAGTTTGCCCAGTGGCTGGTAGAGGACGGCGTGGATATGCTCCACGTTGCGCAGGCCAACCACACCGGCAACATGGCCGACACCATTCCTCCCATGGGCGTACAGCCCTACGGCTTCTTCGTCAAAATCGCCGGGGACATCAAAAAGGCCGTCAATGTGCCGGTCAGCGCCGTGGGTCGTATCGTGGATGCCGAAATGGCTGAGCGTGTCATCGAGAGCGGCATGGCCGACATGGTTGCCGTGGGTCGCCCGCTGCTGGCAGACCCCGACTGGGGCACCAAGATCGCTGCCGGGAAGGCCTGCGATATCCGCCGCTGCATCAGTTGCAACAAGGGCTGCACCGATGCCATCCAGAACCGTCAGTTCCTCTCCTGCGTGCTGAACGCGGAGAACGGCTACGAGAACACCCGCAGCATCCAGCCCGCAGCGCAGAAAAAGAAGATCGCCGTCCTCGGCGGCGGCCCTGCCGGTCTGGAAGCCGCCCGTGTGGCAGCGCTGCGCGGCCATGACGTGACCCTGTTTGAAAAGACCACCACTCTGGGCGGCCAGCTGAACATTGCCTGCGTACCTCCCCGCAAGGAGGAGATGCGCCGCGCCGCACAGGACCTGATCCACGCGGTCTGCAACGCCGGTGTGCACCTGTGCATGGGTCAGACCCGCACCGCAGAGCAGCTGAAGGATGCCGGTTTCGAGGCCGTCATCAACGCTGTGGGCGCACACAGCGCCGCACCCCGCATCCCCGGCATCGACAGCGTGAACGTGGCCGATGCATGGAAGGTTCTGGCCGGTGAGCAGCAGGTGTACGGCACGGTTGCCGTCATCGGCGGCGGCATGGTGGGCTGCGAGACCGCAGAGTATCTGGCTGCCCGCGGCTGCAAGGTGTCCGTTATCGAGATGATGGACAAGATCGCCGCAGGCGAGAGCACCACCATTCTGCCCACCCTGCTGGAAAACTATAAGACCTACGGCGTGGAGCAGTACCCCAGCCACAAGGTCAAGGAGTTCCGCATGGACGCCGTCGTCTGCGAGAACAAGGACGGCGCAGAGGTGACCATCCCCTGCGATTACATCGTGCTGGCTATGGGCGCACGCTCCAACGAATTTGACGCTGCTGCGCTGGAAGCTGCCAGCATCCCGGTGTATTCCATTGGCGATGCCGCCGGCAAGGCTGCGGATATCTCCAACGCCATCCGCACCGGCTACGATACCGCCTGCCAGCTGTAAAACAAAAATATCGTTCTATTTGTGGGTCAGAAACGCCTGTGGGCGCTTCTGACCCACTTTTTTTACCCTCTCAGGCAAAGCCGTCAGGGTTTTGCCTCGCCCTCTCAGGCGCTCCCGCGCCAGCTCTCCTAAGGAGAGGGCGGACACGCCCGGAAACTTTACGGGTCAGCCGGGAACTGTACCGCCACCGCTTAAGCCTTCACCCACCGGGGGAAGGTGGCGCGTAGCGCCGGATGGGGGGCAGCACCAGCTCCCCCGAAGGGGTAGCCAAGGTTTAAAGCCCATTGCTAAAGTATTAGGCATCATGAGGAAACTTTCGGCAGTGCTCTTGGCTCTCCCTTTGAGGAAAGACTTCCACCCGCTCCGGGGGAAGATGTCGCGGAGCGCATTCAAAATCATCCCACATAAAAAGGCTGCTGCACAACCCCCTGTGCAGCAGCCTTAAGGCAACACCGCACAATTCCCGCCTTACGGCTTAAGCACCGCTCCGGCGGCT
>OHUU01000562.1_pt1 | contig 12004 bp, 10 predicted proteins | sample 1579271 | NCBI WGS metagenome assembly OHUU01 (sample SAMEA3882556, study PRJEB24775) | human gut metagenome | biome: human-associated habitat; feature: intestine environment; material: feces | place: Netherlands | collected 2009/2010 | reverse complement strand
CAACGAGCATACTTGCAAAACCGACAATCGCATTCAACGGAGTACGGATTTCATGGGTGATATGCTGTATAAAGGAACTTTTGACCTGGCTCATTTTTTCCACCGCCCTGCGTGCAGCTTCCAACTTGCGGTTCATGGAGAGGGTGCGGATATACAGATAAGTAATGAGCAGCAAAAGCAACAATACCAGTCCGCCAACGGCCAAGGCTATCATCAGTCGTTCCTTGTTCAATCTGGCACTCAGCTCCAGCTTCTCCATCTTCAACCGGTCCACCTCAAACTGTGCCGTATATTTGCTTAGCTTGTCATCCATTTCTGCCGTACGCACGGAGTCACTCACGGCGGCATATCTGGCATAACTGCGGCAAGCCGCACGATAATCGCCCAACTGTTCCTGCAGTTCTCCTTTCATATAATGGTTATAAGGATAGCAAAGCCCCAGTGAATGCTGATAATCCATGAGTGAATCCACGTAAGCAATGTTACCTTTCAAATCACCGAGGATACGGCAACACATTATCTTATAGCCAAACCATGCTTCGGGCGTCGAGCTCTTCGGATGTTGACGGTAGAAGCGGTCGGTCTCCTCAATATAAGGCTCAGTAGCCTTTCTACCTTCATTGGCCAATAAGCCTATAACCCTGAATTCACAGAAACGCAGGTGCAGGGAAGGGTCTATGCTGACTTGTTTACGGTCCAGTTTGTCCTCCAGTTGCGACAATTTACTCAGATACTCGCCGGCCTCTGCATACTCACTGCGTGAAAGATAAGTCTGGATAATATTAAGCAACACCACGTATGCGTCACGATAATAGCTGCCTTCCTCGAAAAGTTTCAGTGCATTGTTGTAATTCTCTATACACAGTTTTACGTTGTTTCCAAAGACCCGATGGTTATACCCGATGCACATTTCGCCACATGCCAATCCGTATTTGTCCCGGGCTTGCTCGGCATCCTGATGGAGCCTGACGGTTTCAGCCATCGCCTCCTCCTGCATACCTTTCTCCGTCAGACGCTGAATGTACTGCCGCCACGCCATATACCGGTCTCGTGTCCGTTGGTATTTCCGGCACCAGTCCATATATTCATAGGTTGCGGCTTTCAATTGGTCAATGTCCCCCAACTGATAATAATGAGAAATCAAGTTGTTATGGGCATCACTAATCTGTACCGTATCGTTCAGTTCGCGGGCAAGTTTTATCCACCGGGCATTGATGGAAGGCAATCGGTCTTGTCCCAACACTTTCTGCGCACTATCTGCCAGAGCTTTCATCTCTCCATAAGGGTCTTCGGCATGCAGGATTGAGGGGCATAAACCTAACACCAGCACAACAAGAAGCCATTTTATATTACGCTTTACCATGTTCGGACATTAAAAGGAGTCGGATGCGAATTTAGTGCTTTTATTTAATGTAAATTAGCAGTCATCCTAAAGTATAACAAATCTTAACCTTGCCTATCTGATACGATTTTTCCAGCAGGTTCGTTTTATTCTACCCCGGTTTGCATTATCTTTGCAAATCCTAAATCACATAAGTGACTTTTATATGGCAGAAAATACATCGATTATCATAAAGGGAGCCCGTGTCAATAACCTCAAGAACATTGACGTAGAGATTCCCCGTAACAAACTCGTAGTCATCACCGGACTGTCCGGTTCCGGAAAATCCTCACTTGCTTTCGATACATTATATGCCGAGGGGCAGCGCCGCTACGTGGAGAGCTTGAGCAGTTATGCCCGCCAGTTTCTGGGACGTATGAGCAAGCCTGAATGCGATTTCATCAAAGGGATTCCACCTGCCATTGCCATTGAGCAGAAAGTAAGCAGCCGTAACCCACGGTCCACCGTGGGTACCTCCACTGAAATATACGAATATCTGCGGTTGCTCTACGCACGTGTCGGTAAGACCTTCAGCCCGGTCAGCGGACAAGAAGTGAAGAAACACTCGGCAGAAGATATCGTGAAGTGCATGCTGGAATATCCGGAAGGAACCAGGTATACCGTGCTCGCCCCGATATTGCTGCGCGAAGACCGCACGCTGCAACAACAACTGGAGATAGACATGAAGCAAGGTTTCACCCGTCTGGAAGTGAACGGTGAAATGATGCGCATCGACGAATACAAGCCGAAAGCCGGAGACACAGTTTTTCTGTTGATTGACCGTATGACAGCCTCTTCAGAAAAGGATTCCGTCAGCCGCCTCACCGACTCGGCCGAAACAGCCATGTATGAAGGAGACGGTGCCTGCCTGCTGCGTTTCTACCAGCCCGACGGGAGTACCTGCCTCTATCGTTTCAGCACCAAGTTCGAGGCAGACGGCATCACCTTCGAAGAACCGAACGACCAGATGTTCTCCTTCAACTCTCCCATCGGTGCATGCCCCGTATGCGAGGGATTCGGGAAAGTCATCGGCATCGACGAGCATCTCGTGATACCCGACCGCTCCTTGTCCGTCTATGATGGAGCCGTTGTATGCTGGCGGGGCGAAAAGATGGGCGAATGGAGGGATATGGTGATACACGGAGCCGAGAAAGCCGGCTTCCCCATCTTCACTCCCTATTATGAACTGACCGACGAGCAACGCCGGATGCTGTGGGAAGGGACACCCTACTTTGAGGGCATCAACGCCTTCTTCAAGATGGTGCAGGAAAATCAGTACAAGATACAATACCGTGTGATGCTGGCACGCTACCGCGGAAAGACGCTCTGCCCCAAATGCCACGGCACCCGCCTGAAGCCCGAAGCAAACTACGTACGCGTGGGAGGACGCAACATCTCCGAACTGGTAGATTTGCCCATCACTGAGTTGAAGCTCTTCTTCGACAACCTGCAGCTAGACCCACATGACGCCGACATAGCCCGCCGCATCCTGACAGAAATCAACAGCCGCATCCAATTCCTATTGGATGTCGGTTTGGGATACCTCACGCTGAACCGCCTCAGCAACTCGCTCTCCGGCGGTGAAAGCCAGCGAATCAACCTCGCCACCTCGCTGGGAAGTAGTCTGGTGGGCAGCCTGTATATTCTTGACGAACCGAGCATCGGCCTGCATAGCCGCGATACGGACAAACTGATACACGTGCTCCGCCAGCTGCAACAGTTGGGCAATACGGTAGTGGTAGTGGAACACGATGAAGAGATTATCCGTGCTGCCGACTATATCATCGACATCGGTCCCCGGGCAGGCCGCCTGGGAGGGAAGGTCGTCTACCAAGGAGATATGAAAGACCTTCAGAAAGACAGTGACAGCTATACCGTGCGCTATCTGCTGGGCGAAGAAACCATCCCCCTGCCGGAACACCGCCGCCCGTGGAACAACTACATAGAAATAAAAGGCGCGCGCGAAAACAACCTGAAGGGTGTAGAGGCACGGTTCCCGCTGAATGTAATGACCGTAGTCACCGGTGTCAGCGGTTCGGGCAAGAGTACGCTGGTACGCGACATCTTCTACCGCGCCCTGAAACGAGAGTTGGATGAATGCAACGAACGTCCAGGCGAGTTCACTTCCATTGGAGGAGACTTGCAGAACCTGCGCAATGTGGAGTTTGTAGACCAGAACCCTATCGGAAAATCCTCGCGTTCCAACCCCGTGACCTACATCAAGGCCTACGATGAAATCCGTAAACTATGGGCGGACCAACCGCTTGCCAAGCAGATGGGATACAGTGCCGGATACTTCAGCTTCAACAGCGAAGGCGGCCGTTGCGAGGAATGCAAGGGTGAAGGCACCATCACGGTGGAGATGCAATTCATGGCAGACCTTGTACTGGAATGCGAATCCTGCCACGGCAAACGCTTCAAGGCGGACACGCTGGAAGTGAAGTTCCACGACATGAATATCTACGACGTATTGGAGATGACCGTAAACCAAGCCATCGAATTCTTTACGCAACACGGACAGAAAAAGATTGTGAAGAAGCTGCAACCCTTGCAGGATGTAGGTTTGGGATATATCAAACTGGGGCAAGCCTCCTCCACCCTCTCCGGTGGAGAGAACCAGCGCGTGAAACTCGCCTTCTACCTCAGCCAGGAGAAAGCAGACCCGACCATGTTCATCTTCGATGAACCGACCACCGGACTACACTTCCATGACATCAAGAAACTGCTCGAAGCCTTCGATGCCCTAATACGCCGCGGGCACAGCATTGTCATCATCGAACATAATCTGGATGTGGTGAAGTGTGCGGACCATGTGATAGACCTGGGGCCCGAAGGAGGGGACAAAGGAGGAAACATCGTAGCTACCGGTACACCGGAGGAAGTGGCGAAGTGTGCGGCAAGTTATACGGGACAATTCTTGCAAGAGAAATTACACCCCTCGCTTCCTTAAATAGAACACAGAGGCACGGAGACACAGAGATATTAAATTCAAGGAAAAAGAATAAAACTCTATGCCTCCGTGTCTTTGTGCTTAATCTTACCGGGTGCTACTACTCCAATTTAAAAGTAACCGGAAAAGTAAATTCCACCTTCACGGCTTTACCCAGCTGCATCCCCGGTTTCCATTGTGGCATCAATTCTACAATCCGTAATGCTTCCTCATCCAAGGCAGGATACCTGCTGCGCATAATAACGGGGGCCGTCACACGACCATTCTCGTCAATCACCACGCTGACAGCAACTCTTCCCTGAATGCCATTCTTACGGGCTTCTTCCGGATAACGGATATTCTTTTGAATAAAATCCATTAAGGCTTTCATACCTCCCGGAAACTCGGGCATCACTTCCACTACTTTATAGACCGGTTCCTCCATTGGCTCTTCCGTTATCAATTGTGGGCTTCCGCCCTTCCCTGCATCCGAAATATAAGGGGGAAGAGATGTCTTTTCCGCCGTTCTCCATTCTTCCTCATTGTCCGTCAATCTGAACTCAGCCATCATCAAGACAGGTTTCCTCTTGATGGTTATCTCATAAAAGTAACGGTAGCGTCCCGGCTTGTTGGGATGCACATCCGGATAAAGAGAGGCTTTCATAACCCTTTCCTCCCCATCCCGCAGCACATAGGCGATGTCCCAAAAGGCAGCGTTTATCGGCAATTCCCGCCAGGTACCTTTTTCGTCTTCGAACGTCAGGTAGTAATGCTCGCCGCAGGTCAAATCTCCGCCACTGTGATTGCTGAGGATGAATGTCGCATGAGGCGCTTTCGTTGAAAAGACTGGATATTCGGGACGGATATGGATGCCACGAATATGATTCCTGCCTACTCTCTCGTTGATGACGGGGACTTCTACACCATGAAAACAGAAAACGGGGGAGTCCATTATCTTCTCCCGGAACTCTTTCTGCCGCTCGGGAGTATTCACCATCAAATCTATATCGATGCAATGCAACCCCACCCCATATCCGGTCACATTCCTCTGAATGTGTGTATATGGTGTATTATTCAATCTTTTTCTCAGTTCTTCGTGAATGGCAAGCAATTGTCTTTGCAAGTAGTCACCATCATCCGCAATCCCTATCTTGAGGCTATCGCTCACTGTTTTTTTTCCCACCCCTTGGTCTATCCTTACTGTATCTATGGAATCTTCAGACATTTCCATGCGTTCCGTCTTATTCATTCGGCAAGATGACAAGCAGCAAAGCAATAAGGTAATACAAACTCTATTCATGGCATTTTGCTTTTAGGATTCATACTTCGAGTATAAATATAAGGATTTTTGCTATAATGTTCAAAACCAGCCTCTACTTTCATTAACATATAAAAAGTTTCACGTTATCCAGGCAACCAACAAATATCCACTTTTATAGTGGAATATTGGAGATATACATTACCTTTGCACAATGAAAACAATCTAAAAACAATGGAAATACACTTTGATAAGGAATATTTGCAACAACTATATGAGGAAGGAAAAACAAAGGATAAGAAATATCGCTTTCAGCCTCAAATGGTGAAACGATATCAATTGCGCATAAAGACCTTGGAATACGTTCAAAATATCGAAGAGCTTTACGCCATTCGGTCGTTTCATTACGAAGTATTGAAAGGAGATAAAGCAGGTATTTCTTCCATTAGAGTAAATGACCAATACCGCATAGAATTCACAGTAAAGCAGAGTACATCTGAAACCGTAGTGACAATATGTAATATCCTGGAATTATCGAACCACTATAAATGATTATGAATATGGGAAATTATAAATGTCAACGCCCTATACATCCGGGTGAATTACTCAAAGAAGAGGTGGGAAATAGAAAATTACCCCAAACTAAGCTTGCTGCACAAACCGGCATCTCATATAAGGTACTAAACGACATCTTGAACTGTCGACGTCCCCTCACAACATCTACAGCATTGCTCTTTGAAGCAGCCTTGGGAATCAGTGCCGGCTTGCTGATGCGAATGCAGCTAGACTATAACATGCAATTGGCTGAAAGTGACCAAACACTCATGGAGCGCTTGAAACAAGTTAGAAAATATGCAGCATTGCTCTAAGCAAAACGTTACTGCAAAACCACTGCATATCTTTTGCAGTACTGCTGCAAACATTTATGCAGTGCCACTGCAACACATTTACAGCGGCACTGCAAAAAAACTTGCAGTAGCAGGAAAATAAGATTAGAAATAGAATCCGAAACCTACCTTCAGACCGAATTTAGAACGGTCGCTATTGACGTTCCAGTAAGCTGCAGGTTCGATGGTCACCGTGCGGGTCAGGAAGAACGCATAACCGGCTTCCAGACCGAAAGAGAACTTGGTATCATCCAAATCATGTCCCCAATCCCAACGGTCCACATTGACATCGGCACCCAGATACACGCCAATCTTGTCGAAATAATAACGTCCACCTACACCCAGCGTATAGACATCGAGGTCAGACCCTCCGGTATTCCAAGCAGCCCCGGCATGCACCAGCAAGGCGATGTTGTCGAGCAGGAAAGCACCTCCCTTGGCTTCAAGGCCAAAACTTGTCTTGTCGGTTCCCGTGTCATGAGAAAATTCCAAACCGGTGATGGACGGGTTCAAAATCCACTTACCTTTTTCAAACTGTGCCTGAGCTGCCACTGTGACAACAAGCAAGCAAACGAATAATGCCAGTTTTTTCATCTTGTTCTGTTTTTTGAGTAAATAATCAATGTTGTTTATTGTCTTCTTCGAATCGCTTGCGTTGCAGCGCCTCCTTCTTGCGAAGCACCAGCCACAGCACAAATACAATGAGGTACGAAGCAGCTACGGTGACATACTTCTCAGTATCGCTGATTTCCGTATTGCGGGGAAGGAAATAAGCGGCAGTAGCAGAAACGTAAATAAGCAGGGCCAACGTGAGCCCGGTAGATTTCTTGATTTTCTTCATTACCAAAGTTTTTTAGTCGTCTTAAAATACTAAATATTAAACCAAATAGCAGCCAGCACAACAGCTATCAAGGCTATGCCCAGCGCATAATTCGGACCGAGCCCGAAACCTTCGGGAGCAATGCAGATGTAAGTGGTACACACAGCCGTCATGAATAATGCCGGGAAATAGGTGACGTAATAATAACGTCCTTTCTTCTCGCGTACCAGATAGACCGTAATGGCCCACAACGTAAAGACGGACAGAGTCTGATTGGCCCAGGCAAAATAACGCCAAATCATATCAAATCCATCCTTGTCCCGCAGGCTGTAAAGCAACAAGCTAATGGCTACCAGGAACATCGGGATGCATATATATAAACGGCGACGCATGGATTTTTGTTCCATTCCCAAGAAATCCGCCACAATGAGGCGCGCTGAACGGAAAGCCGTGTCGCCACTGGTAATAGGCGCGGCAATAACACCCAGAATAGCCAATACGCCACCTACGGCACCCAGCCAGTCTTTTGTAATGGCGTCTACAATGATAGAGGCATTCGTCTCCCCCATCCCGTTCTCGTGGAAGAAATAAGTGGCGGCGGCAGCCCATATCAGAGCTACAATGCCTTCGGTTATCATTGCCCCATAGAAAACGGGGCGTCCGTGGCGCTCGCTTGTCATGCAACGTGCCATCAGCGGACTCTGCGTGGCATGGAAGCCACTGATGGCACCGCAGGCAATGCTGACGAACATGATGGGGAAGATGGGCAATGCAACCGCATCGGGATGCGTGTTCTGCAATCCGTCCCATATCTCCGGCAATGCAGGATGGTTGACGTAAAGCATTACCAGAATACCGACCGCCATGAACAGCAGGGCAACGGCGAACAGTGGGTATATCTTACCGATAATCTTATCTACCGGCAGCAAAGTGGCAAAGATATAATAAGCGAAAACAACAATAATCCAGAAGGTGGTATCCAAGCTGTCGGGGGTCAACTTGGCAAGCAGTCCGGCCGGCCCTGCCACAAAGACAGCTCCCACCAATATCATCAGGATGACGGTAAAGCCGCGCATCACCTGCTTAGTGGTCAGCCCCAGATAGCGTCCGATGATTTCCGGCAGGCTTTCCCCGTCATGCCGCAAGGAGAGCATACCGGCAAGATAGTCGTGCACTGCACCGGCAAAGATACTGCCAAGTACAATCCACAGATAGGATGCCGTACCGAACTTAGCTCCCATGATGGCACCGAAGATAGGTCCCAACCCGGCAATATTGAGAAACTGTATCATAAAGATTTTCCAAGTAGGCAGTGGAATGTAATCCACACCATCGGCTTTGGTAAGGGCGGGTGTTTTGCGGTCATCGGGACCAAAGACGCGTTCTATGAAGCGTCCGTAGATAAAATAGCCGGCTATCAACGCCAGCAGGCAAAGCGTAAATGTAATCATGGCGTGTTAATATCTTTAATGTATGCAAATGTAACAGTTTCCAAGTAAACAGCATAAAATAATCGGGTGTTTTGCTTATCTTCGCAGAGAAATATGACAGAAATAAAGAAGAAAAGAGAAAAATGAAACGGATTATTTCCATTTTACTATATATGGCAGTCCTGCTGCCGCTTGCCGCACAACCGCCCAAGCACGAAGTGCGTGCCGCCTGGATAACCGCTGTCTACGGGCTGGACTGGCCGCGGACACGCGCCACTTCGCGCGAAAGCATCCGCAAGCAACAGGCCGAACTGATTGAAATATTGGACAGACTGAAAGCCGCCAATTTCAACACAGTACTGTTCCAGACCCGTACACGGGGAGATGTCCTCTACAAATCAGCCATCGAGCCCTACAACTCCATACTGACCGGAAAGGTGGGCGGCGACCCCGGCTACGATCCGCTGGCTTTTGCCATAGCCGAATGCCACAAGCGCGGTATGGAGTGCCATGCCTGGATGGTGACCATCCCTCTGGGCAACCGCAAGCATGTAGCCGCCCTCGGTAAAGAGTCCGTCACCAAAAAGAAACGCGCCATCTGCGTACCCTACAAACGCGAATACTTCCTGAATCCCGGACATCCGCAAACCAAAGAGTACCTGATGAGCCTTGTCCGCGAAGTGGTGGAACGCTACGATGTAGACGGGATACACTTCGACTACCTGCGCTATCCGGAAAACGCAGGTAGTCGAAGTAAACGCCCCCCGTTTTCCCGACAGCTACGACTACCGCAAATACAGCAAAGGACGCAGCCTTGCCCAATGGCGCAGAGACAACCTGACGGAAATAGTACGCTATATATATAAAGGTGTAAAAGCCATGAAACCCTGGGTAAAGGTCAGCACCTGCCCGGTAGGAAAATACAAAGACACTTCCCGCTACCCGTCGCGTGGCTGGAACGCTTTCCACACCGTCTATCAGGACGTGCAGGGTTGGCTGGGCGAAGGCATCCAGGACCAGATTTATCCGATGCTCTATTTCCGTGGCAACCACTTCTATCCCTTTGCCCTCGACTGGCAGGAACAAAGCAACGGACGCCAAATCATTCCCGGGCTGGGCATCTACTTCCTCGACCCCGGCGAGGGGAACTGGACGTTGGACGAGATTGAGCGGCAGATATACTTTATCCGTGCACAAGGTCTGGCAGGCGAGGCGCACTACCGTGTGAAGTATCTGATGGACAACACGCAAGGGCTTTATGATGCGCTGGAAGAAGACTTCTATACCGCCCCGGCCCTGCAACCCGCCATGCCGTGGATAGACAATGTAGCTCCTACACCTCCCGCCGGACTCACGGTGGAAACACCGGAAAACGGCTATTGGAAACTAAGCTGGCAACCCGCCACGGACAATGACAAGCGGAATGCTCCGATGTATGTAATCTACGGTTCGGACACCTATCCCGTAGATACCTCCAATCCGGAGAATATCCTGGCACAACGAGTACAAGGTACGGAATATACCTATGCCCCCATCCGCCCGTGGACTGCCCGAAAATATTTTGCCGTGACAGCCATAGACCGTTGCGGAAACGAAAGCGAAGCTATTCAGCAGCAGTGACACAGACAAAAGCCCGGTAACGGCTCTTCGGAGTGACCGGTACCAGAGGCAGATAGCCGGAAACAACCCTGCCGTCCTTCACCACCAGCGGATAGCTTTGCATATCCTGCTCATGCCGCTCCATCAAAGCTTCATGGGTCGGAAAACAATCAATGGAGAAACGTCCCTCCCCACCGGGGACAATGAAATGATCACTAAGCACATGGGAAACGATTCCCATATTCATCCGTAGATTTATTTCGACATGGGGGTTGATGGCATACGGATGCCTTTCCTTCTGACGGCAGACCATCATGTCCACACCCAAGAAACCCATATAAGATGTAGCATAACTCGTTTCCAATGCTTTCTGCATCATATTGCGTATGCGTACAAATGCTTCAAAGGGTACATATTGCTGAATCCATTCCTCCACTTGCTCATCCGAAGTAAGGATATTACCACGATATGCCCCTTTGTCATCCGTAACAAAACGGGAATAGCCGACAAAAAGAAGCTTTCCCCGACCATCCGAATAAAATTCCATGGCAAAGTCTTCTACCTTATCAAATATAGGCTCCATCACAAAACCTCTATTTTCTTTCAGCGCCCTACTACACCAATCGGAAACATTTTTCGTAAAGCCATGACGGCACCAACACAATCCCTTTCCACTTCCCGACCAAAGTGATTTGAACACACATCCCTCCTTGTAACGATCAACAATATCCGGAGAGATATCCGTCATTCTACCATCAGCCTCCACCAAGCAACAACCGTCACCACAAGTATAATCTATTTTATTGAAATAGAAAAGTGCGCGAAAAGCCAAAGCGTTACTACGGGCAGCCTTCATACGATATTTATCCAAAGCATCCGGCGTAGGAAGATTTTTTTCCAGAACACCGCCTTTCAACATCCGTTTACGGATAGCGAGGTTCCATCCCCAAGGCATTACCCGCACATCAGCATAATCGGGCAGCTCCGGCTCTGTCACCAAATGCACATCCAGCCGGAACAACTGTTGCATCTGTTTCAGATAATCTGCATTATAGGCGGAAGAGGCCAGTACCCCACTACCCGGCTGGGCATACCAAATCGGCAACAAAGCCAAGTCTTCAGCCATACGGCGGATGGTAGCGGGCGCCATATAATTTTCTTCATTATTTCCCAATGCCATATCTGCATCAGGATTGAACACATAAAGTTTCATCTTTCAAATGTTAACCAATTACTCACGTTTTGTATGAGAGTGCAAAGTTATATAATATTTTGCCATCTCTACTTTGCAAATCTATAAAAAAGCCGTATATTTGTCGCCCGATAAACCGAATTTAACAGCATGGAAGCATTCTACCGCACACACGCCTATCTTGTTGAGCATACCAATGCCCCTGTTCGCCGTGACCTCATGGATGAGATCAACTGGAACGACCGCCTCATCGGTATTAAAGGAACGCGTGGTGTAGGAAAAACCACGTTTCTGTTGCAATACGCTAAAGAGAAATTCGGCACTGACCGCTCTTGCCTTTTCATTAATATGAACAATTTCTACTTTTCCAATTTCAGCATCGTTGATTTCGCCTATGAATTTCAGCGTCGCGGTGGGAAAGTGTTATTGATAGACCAGGTGTTCAAACATCCGGACTGGAGTCGGGAGTTGCGTATGTGCTACGACCGTTTCCCAAATCTCAAAATCG
>OHUU01000561.1_pt1 | contig 12005 bp, 8 predicted proteins | sample 1579271 | NCBI WGS metagenome assembly OHUU01 (sample SAMEA3882556, study PRJEB24775) | human gut metagenome | biome: human-associated habitat; feature: intestine environment; material: feces | place: Netherlands | collected 2009/2010 | reverse complement strand
CGGCTCATCGTGTACAGCAAAGGCAAGAACGCCAAGAAATACCGCAAGGGTGAAGAATACGGCTCTGCCCGATGGGGCACCGCCAAGGACATTGCCCCCTACATCGACCCCAAGTTTGAAAACAACATCCTGCTGACCCAGACCGAACGCCTGACCATGACCGGGCGGCCCAAAGACCCCAAGACGGCCCGGAACAAAAATGTGCTTGTGATCGGCGGCTCCGGCAGCGGCAAGACCCGCTTCTATGTGAAGCCCAACCTCATGCAATGCTTTCCCACTTCCGACTATCCCACCTCATTCGTGGTCACAGACCCAAAAGGCACACTGGTTCTGGAAACGGGCCAAATGTTCCAGCGGGCAGGCTACCGGGTGAAAATCCTGAACACGATAAACTTTTCCAAGTCCATGAAGTACAACCCCTTTGTCTACATCCACTCGGAAAAAGACGTGCTGAAGCTGGTAAATACGCTTATTGCCAACACCAAAGGCGAGGGTGAAAAATCGGCGGAAGATTTTTGGGTGAAGTCGGAACGGCTGTTCTACACGGCTCTGATTGGCTACATCTGGTACGAGGCCCCGGCAGAGGAAATGAACTTCACCACCCTGCTGGAAATGATAAATGCCAGTGAAGCCCGCGAGGATGACCCGGACTTTCAAAGCCCGGTGGACCTCATGTTTGAGCGGCTGGAACAGAAAGACCCGGACCACTTCGCCGTCCGGCAGTACAAAAAGTTTTTGCTGTCGGCGGGCAAGACCCGTTCCTCCATCCTGATAAGCTGCGGTGCCCGTTTAGCCCCGTTTGACATCCGGGAAGTGCGTGAACTGATGGAGGACGATGAAATGGAGCTGGACACCATCGGGGATGAAAAGACCGTACTGTTCCTGATTATGAGTGACACGGACACCACCTTCAACTTCATTCTGGCCATGCTCCAAAGCCAGCTTATCAACCTGCTGTGTGACAGAGCGGATGATAAATACGGCGGTCGGCTGCCTGTCCATGTGCGGCTGATTTTGGACGAGTTCGCCAACATCGGGCAGATTCCCAACTTCGACAAGCTGATCGCCACCATCCGCAGCCGGGAAATCTCGGCATCCATCATTTTGCAGAGCCAGTCGCAGCTAAAAGCAATCTACAAAGATGCAGCCGAAATCATTTCGGACAACTGCGATTCTGTTCTCTTTTTGAGTGGGCGGGGCAAAAATGCCAAAGAGATCTCCGATGCGCTGGGGAAAGAGACCATCGACAGTTTCAACACCAGCGAGAACCGGGGTTCTCAAACCTCCCACGGACTGAACTATCAAAAATTAGGAAAGGCGTTGATGTCAGAGGACGAAATCGCAATCATGGACGGCGGCAGGTGCATTTTGCAGCTGCGGGGCGTGAGGCCGTTCTTCTCGGAGAAGTTCGACATTACCAAACACCCGCACTACAAGTACCTTGCGGACGCGGACAAAAAGAATACCTTTGATGTGGACAGGTTCTTATCCACCCTGCGCCGGAAGCGGCAGCAGGTAGTCGCACAGGACGAAAGTTTTGACCTGTACGAAATCGACCTGTCGGATGAAAATGCAGCCGAATAATTTTATTTTTGAGTGCCGCAGAACAAGCGGCAGAAAGTGAGGACCTTATGGAATTTTTCAACAGTGCAGTCGATACTTTGCAGACCATCGTGGTCGGTCTGGGCGGTGCCCTGTGTGTCTGGGGCGGCATCAACCTGTTGGAGGGCTATGGACAGGATAACCCCGGCAGCAAGAGCCAGGGCGTGAAGCAGCTGGTCGCGGGCGGCGGCGTTGCCCTGATCGGCGTGACCCTTGTCCCGCTGCTGTCCGGGCTGCTGGGCTAAGTCCTGCATCGCTGCCCACAATTTTCCGAACAACTAACACTTAAAATCCTACTCCGCGCTCTCCCTCTCACATGGGAGGGCGCGGGAAAGGAGGTATCTTTGCTTGATTAGTGAGATCATCGAGAAATGGATAAAAGGCATTTTGATAGATGGCATCACGGGCAACCTCTCCGGCCTGTTCGATAACGTGAACGCCAAGGTGGGCGAAATTGCTTCGGACGTTGGCTCCACTCCGCAGGCATGGAACAGTGGTATCTTCAATATGCTGCGCAACCTTTCCGAAACGGTGGTGCTGCCCATTGCAGCGGCTATCCTTGCCCTTGTGATGTGCCATGAGCTTATCCAGATGATTACCGAAAAGAACAATATGCACGACTTTGACACCTCCATGTTCTTCCGCTGGATTTTCAAGTCTGCTTTTGCCATCCTCATTGTCAGCAACACATGGAATATCGTTATGGGTGTGTTCGATGCCACCCAGAGCGTTGTCAATCAAAGTTCCGGCGTTATCATCGGTGAAACATCCATCCACTTTGACCGCCTGATACCCGGACTGGAATTTCAGCTGGAAAGCATGACCATTGGCAGTCTGCTCAGCCTGTGGTTCCAGACCCTTGTGGTGGGCCTGACCATGAACATCCTGTCCATCTGTATTTTCCTTGTGACCTATGGCCGCATGATTGAAATTTATGTGGTCACGGCCTTAGGCCCTATCCCGCTTGCCACCATGGGCAGCAGCGAGTGGCGCAGCACCGGGCAGAACTACTTGAAGTCTTTGCTGGCACTGGGTTTCCAAGCGTTCCTGATTATGATTGTCGTGGGCATCTATGCGGTGCTGATACGCAACATTTCAGGCGCAGCGGACATTGCCGGGGCCATCTGGGGCTGCATGGGCTATACTGTGCTGCTCTGCTTTTGTCTGTTCAAGACCGGCAGCATCAGCAAGTCGGTGTTTGGTGCCCACTAAGGCCGAGAAAGGAAAAACGTATGGCGTATGTGACCGTTCCAAAAGATTTGACCCATGTAAAATCCAAAGTCTTATTCGGGCTGACCAAGCGGCAGCTGGTCTGCTTCGGCGGTGCGCTTTTAACGGGCGGACCGCTTTATTTTTTGGCCCGGAACTATCTTTCCAACAGTGCAGCGGCCCTGCTGATGATTTTTGCCATGCTGCCGGGGCTGCTGTTCGCTCTGTTCGAGCGGCACGGCCAGCCCCTTGAAGTGGTGATTCAGCAAATGATTCAGTGCTGCTTTATCCGCCCCAAGGAAAGGCCCTATCAGACCAACAATGCTTACGCCGCCCTTGTGCGGCAATACCAAATGGAACAGGAGGTAAAGGCCATTGTCCAGAAAAACGATACCCCGCGAAACCGAAAAGCCCAAAAAGCTCACCCGCGCCCAGAAAAAAGAAATTGATGCCGTTATCCGCAAGTACAAGGGTGACGGCAAGCCCCGCACGGCACAGGCCACCATCCCGTATGAGGCCATCTACCCGGACGGTGTGTGCCGCATTGACCGGCGCACATTCTCCAAGTGCATTGCCTTTGAGGACATCAGTTATCAGCTGGCCCAGCCGGAAACAAGAACCGCCATCTTTGAACACCTGTGCGACCTCTACAACTATGTGGATGCTTCCATCCATGTGCAGCTTTCGTTTTTGAATCGCAAGGTTGACCCGGTGCAGTACGCAAAAAGTTTTGAGATCGCACCGCAGGGGGATGATTTTGACGACATCCGCGCCGAGTACACCGCCATCCTGCAAAAGCAGCTTGCCAGCGGAAATAACGGCATTGTCAAAACCAAATATCTGACCTTCACCATCGATGCCGACAGCCTGAAAACTGCGCGGGCTCGGCTGACCCGCATTGGCCTTGACCTGCTGGGCTATTTCAAGACCATGGGCTGCGTGGCACACGTCATGGATGGGCGGGAACGTTTGGAGGTGCTGCACGGCATCTTCCACCCGGACGGCGAACCGTTCCGTTTTGACTGGGACTGGCTGGCACCCTCCGGCCTGTCTACCAAGGATTTTGTGGCCCCGTCCTCCCTCTGTTTCGGTACGGCCAAAACCTTTGGTTTGGGCGGCAAGTATGGAGCTGTGAGCTTTTTACAAATCCTTGCGCCGGAACTTTCGGACGAAATGCTGGCCGACTTCCTCAAAACGGAAAGCGGCATTCTCGTCAATCTCCATGTGCAGGCCATTGACCAGACCGAGGCCATCAAAACCATCAAGCGGAAGATAACAGACCTTGATGCCATGAAGATTCAGGAGCAGAAAAAGGCTGTCCGTTCCGGGTACGACATGGATATCCTCCCCAGCGACCTTGCCACTTACGGCGAGGACGCCAAAAAGCTGCTGAACAAATTGCAGACCCGGAACGAACGGCTTTTCATGCTGACCTTTCTTGTGCTGAATGTGGCCGACACCAAGCAAAAGCTGGGCAACGATGTGTTCCAAGCCGCAGGTGTGGCACAGAAGTATAACTGCTCGCTTGTCCGGCTGGACTACCAGCAGGAGCAGGGCCTTGTGTCCAGTCTGCCGCTGGGCATCAACCAGATAAAGATTCAGCGCAGCCTTACCACCTCCAACGTGGCGGTGTTTGTGCCCTTTGTCACGCAGGAGCTTTTCCAGAGCGGTGCGGCCATGTACTACGGCATCAACGCGAAATCCCACAACATGATCATGCTGGACCGCAAGCAGGCCCGGTGTCCCAACGGCTTGAAGCTGGGCACGCCCGGCAGCGGCAAATCCATGAGCTGCAAGTCCGAAATCGTCAGTGTGTTTTTAACGACTGCTGACGATATTTTTATTTCAGACCCAGAGGCCGAGTATTATCCGCTGGTCAAGCGGCTGCATGGGCAGGTCATCAAACTTTCGCCCACCAGCAAGGACTATGTAAATCCTCTTGACATCAACCTGAATTATTCCGAAGATGACAGCCCGCTGGCCTTGAAGTCGGATTTTGTGCTGTCGTTCTGTGAGCTGGTCATGGGCGGCAAAACAGGTCTGGAAGCGATTGAACGCACCGTGATAGACCGTGCCGTGAAAGCCATCTACCGCCCCTATCTGGCGAATCCCAGCCCGGAGAATATGCCGATTTTGTCTGACCTCCACCAAGCCCTGCTCGACCAGCACTTGCCGGAAGCGGACCGGGTAGCGCAGGCATTGGACCTGTATGTGTCCGGCTCGCTGAACGTGTTTAACCACAAAACGAATGTGGACATCCACAACCGGCTTGTGGCCTTTGACATCAAAGAGTTAGGAAAACAGTTAAAAAAATTGGGGATGCTCATTATCCAAGACCAGATATGGGGCCGCGTCACCCAGAACCGCAGCCAAGGCAGGGCCACATGGTATTTTGCAGACGAGTTCCACCTTTTGCTGAAAGAGGAACAGACCGCCGCGTACAGTGCCGAGATTTGGAAACGCTTCCGCAAATGGGGCGGTGTGCCCACGGGCGCCACCCAGAATGTGAAGGACCTTCTTTCTTCGCCGGAGATCGAGAACATTCTGGAAAACAGCGACTTCATCACGCTGCTGAATCAGGCATCCGGCGACCGCAAAATCCTTTCGGAACGGCTGAACCTCTCCGCAGACCAGCAGAAGTACATCGACAATTCGGAACCGGGCGAAGGACTGCTGATTTTTGAAAATGTGGTGCTGCCGTTTTCCAATCCCATTCCGAAAAACACACAGCTCTATAAGATCATGACCACCCGGCTCAGCGAGGTGGTGGAGCTATGAGCTTAACGCATTTTAGCTTGTTTTCCGGCATCGGCGGCATCGACCTTGCCGCGGAAGCAGCGGGGTTTACCTCTGTCTGTCAATGCGAGTGGGCGGCCTTTCCCGCCGCTGTGCTGGCAAGCCACTGGCCGGAAGTGCCCCGTTTTCAGGACATCACCACTGTAACAAAGGAGGCTTTCTTTGAAAAAACAGGACTTCGCACCGTCACCCTCATTTCAGGTGGCTTCCCGTGCCAGCCGTTCTCCACCGCAGGGCGGCAGCGCGGCTTCCACGATGAACGCTACCTGTGGCCCGAAATGCTGCGGGTCATCCGGGAATTGCAGCCCCGTTGGGTGCTTGGAGAAAATGTTGCTGGCTTCCTCCGTATGGGGCTCGACAAAACGCTCATTGACTTGGAGCAGGCAGGTTACGATGTTCGGGTTTTCGTATTACCTGCTGCTGCCGTTGGCGCGTGGCACGAACGGAAACGGGTATTCATCATCGGCTCCGCTGCTTCCCACACCCCTTGCCAGCGACACCGGGGATGTGGGCAAGGGGCTGGACATCCAAATCTCTGCGAACGGCAGCTACCGCAAGATGAACAAGGATGGCAAGGCATGGACGGCGCGGCTTTCCCATGTGGTCTACCGCATGACCCCCACCACGCTGGAAAGGCCCTACCTCAACCCGGACTGGGTAGAGTGGCTGATGGGTTTCCCGCGCAAATGGACGGACATTCCCTTTGGGACAAAGAGCCTGCCGACATCCCGCGCCTGACCGAAGATGTGCCGAACCGCAGCAAGCGGATGAAAACGCTGGGCAATGCGGTTTCGCCGCCGCAGGTGTTCCCGATTCTCAAATACATTGCGGACATTGAAACGGGCCGCTGTCCGATGGGAGGTGAAGAACTTTGAAAGAATTGCAGGCAAAAGCCAAAGTCACCCAGACCATGACCCGTGACGGTCTGGTGGTGGAAAATCAGGCCACTGGTACTGTTGAGAACGTTTCTACTCGTGAAGCAGAACGGGATTACTCCACGGATGCCGAGGGCAAGGCCGAAAAAATACTGGAACGCACCGAGGACATCAAGGACGGGCATAAAAATAAAAAGAAAGCGAAAAAGGCGGCAGAAACCGCAGCCAACGCCGAAAGCGAAGATGGTCTGCACCGTTCCGCTGCCCGTTTGGAATTGACCGAGGAAGAACGGGCAGACCCGGCGTTGCAGCCGTATATCCAAAAGGCGGAAGCGAAAGCCGACAAGCTGGATGTGGCCCGCGCTGCTCTGCCCAAAAAGCGTGTCCCGGTCAAGGAAAAAGTCTACGATGCTGCCAACGGCAAGGCAAAATCCACCCTGCGCTTTGAGCAGCAGGACAAAGGTCCGCCCAGCCTGAAACCAAACCCGGCCAGCCGCCCGCTATCAGAAGCGTTGCTGTTCGCTCACGGAAAAATCCATGAAGTCGAACACGAAAATGTGGGTGTGGAGGGTGGCCACAAGGGTGAAGAACTGGTGGAGCATCAGACCGCCAAGGTCATCCGCAGCGGCATCCGGCACCACAAGATGAAGCCCTACAAGGCCGTGGAAAAGGCAGAGCGTCAGCTCATGTCTGCCAATGCAGAATACTTTTACCAGAAATCCTTGCGGGACAATCCGCAAATTGCACAGGCGGCCAGCAACCCCATTTCCCGGATGTGGCAGAAACGGCGTATCAAACAGCAGTATGCCAAAGCTGCACGGCAGGCCGGACAAGCCGCCGCGCAGGGTGCAGCCGCCACCGCAGAGAACGGTTTCCGGGTAACAAAGCTGGCGGCCGAGGGCGGCGAACGGGTAGCCGAATTTGCGGCCCAGAACTGGAAAACCATTCTGATCGTGGCGGTGTTCGGTCTGCTGGCTCTGCTCTTGATAACGGGGTTGCAGTCCTGCACCGTGATGGCGGGCACCGCTGGAACCGGCGTGACGGCATCCTCTTACTTTTCCAAGGACAAGGATATGCTGGGTGCAGAGAAAGCCTACGCCAAGCTGGAACAAAAACTGCAACGGTATCTCGACACCTACGAGGCTACCCACAACTACGATGAATACCATTTTTATCTGGACGAAATCGAGCATGACCCCTATGTGCTGATCTCGATTTTGTCCGCGCTCCATGATGGCGTTTTTACATTGGCCGAGGTGCAGGGCGAACTTGAAATGCTCTTTGAAAAGCAGTACATCCTGACCGAGACCGTGACCATGCAGATACGTTACCGTACAAAAATGATGGTCATTATTGGCCCGTATGGTGTGCCGCAGGTTATCACCTACCAAGAACCGTATGAATACTACATCTGCACGGTCAAGCTGAAGAACAAGGATTTATCCCACCTGCCCGTGGAAGTACTGACCGAAGAACAGCTTAGTGCCTATTCGCTCTATATGCGCACGCTGGGCAACCGGCCGGATTTGTTTGGCAAAGCGCAATACCCCAATGCGTCCACCATCAAGCAGCCCACCTACTACGATATTCCCCCGGAAGCACTAAAGGATGATAGGTTTGCCGCCATGATGGAGGAAGCCACCAAGTACATCGGCTACCCGTATGTGTGGGGCGGCAGTTCGCCCAGCACCAGCTTTGATTGCAGCGGCTACATTTCGTGGGTGCTGAATCACTCCGGCTGGAATGTAGGCCGCCAGACCGCACAGGGCCTTTACAACCTCTGTACTCCTGTTTCGACGGCGCAGGTCAAACCGGGCGACCTTGTGTTTTTCAAGGGAACCTACGATACCCCCGGCGTGAGCCATTGCGGTATCTATGTAGGCAATTCCATCATGCTGCACTGCGGCGACCCTATCTCTTACACAAACCTCAACTCAAAATATTGGCAGGAACATTTTTACAGCTATGGGCGTTTACCGTGACGCCAGAAAGGATTTTGTATGGCAAAAAGACTTTCCCGCATTGAGCGCGATATTGAACGGCTCAAAGAAAAAATCTCTGAATACCAGCAGCAGTTGAAAGAACTGGAAGCTGCAAAGACTGAACAGGAAAACTTGCAGATCATTCAGCTGGTGCGCAGCATGAACATGAAGCCGGACGAGTTCGCGGCCTTCCTGCGCAGCGGTGCGCTGAATGCTGCACCCACCGCCACACCGTACCACAAACAGGAGGATGCCGCCAATGAAACCTGATTGGAACCGCCGTTTTGCAGCTGGGCTGCTGGCCATCCTGCTCTGCCTCTGCTCCTTTTCCATGCCCGCTTTTGCAAGCGGCTCTGACCCTGCCCCGGAACCTCTGCCGGAGATTATCGAAGAAGAACCCACCACGGGCGGCATGGAGCCGGAGGGCGTGTCCATCACGCCCAAAGGCAACGCAACACTGGTGGATGATTTTTACGGCGACAAGCAGCTTATCACCGTGACCACCAAGGCCGGGAATTATTTTTACATCCTGATTGACCGCGCCAACGAGGACAAGGAAACGTCCGTTCACTTCCTGAACCAAGTGGACGATGCCGACTTGCTGGCCCTGCTGGATGAAGAACCGCAGGCCGCCGAAGTCTGCACCTGCACGGTGAAATGTGAGGCCGGAAACGTCAACGAAAACTGCCCCTTGTGTGAAAAGAGCCTGCGCAACTGCACGGCCCCGGAAGCGGTGAAAACCGACACCGAAACGCCGCAGGAAAAGCCGAAGTCCAACATGGGCAGTCTGATGATCTTGCTGGTGCTGGCTCTATCGGGCGGCGGTGCAGCACTCTATTATTTCAAGTTCCGCAAGCCCAAGGCCGATACCACCGGGCACGATGATCTGGACGAATACGATTTTGGCGAGGACGAGGATGCAGACGAGGAACCTGCTGAAATCGAGATTCATTCGGAGGATGGACAGGAGGACGAAACATGAGCGTTCAGCTGGTAATTGCCGAAAAGCCCAGTGTGGCCCGCAGCATTGCCACCGTGATCGGGGCCGATGAAAAGCAAAACGGCTACTGGCAGGGCGGCGGGTATCTGGTCAGCTGGTGCATCGGGCATCTGGTGTCCTTTGCCGAGGCGGGCCAGTACGATGAAAAATACTGCAAGTGGAAGTATGAAGATTTGCCCATTCTGCCCCAGCTGTGGAAGTTCATCGTCCCGGATGAAAAGAAACAGCAGTTTGAAATTGTGCGCTCTCTGCTCAACCGCCCGGATGTGGACAGTGTGACCGCCGCGACCGATGCAGGCCGGGAGGGAGAACTGATTTTCCGTCTTGTCTACCAAATGGCCGGTTGCACGAAACCTGTGAAGCGGCTCTGGATTTCCAGCATGGAGGATGCAGCCATCCGGGAGGGCTTTGCAAACCTGCGCCCGGATTCGGATTATGATGCTCTGTATCAATCGGCCCTCTGCCGTGCAAAGGCGGATTGGCTGGTGGGCATCAATGCAACACGGCTGTTTTCGGTGCTGTACCACAAAACCCTGACGGTAGGCCGGGTGCAGACCCCGACACTGAAAATGTTGGTGGACCGGGACGCAAAAATCCTGCGCTTCCAGAAAGAAAAGTATTACACGGTCGGCATCCAGTCCGGCAGCCTGAAAGCGGGCAGCGGACGCATTGCTAGCATGGACGAGGCCGACACTTTGAGAAAAGCCTGTGCCGGGGCATCTGCTATCTGTTCTTCTGTCAAGAGGGAGAAAAAAACAGAACAGCCGCCCAAGCTCTATGACCTGACCACCTTGCAGCGGGAAGCAAACCGCCTGTTCGGATTTACGGCAAAGCAGACCCTTGATTATGCCCAGCAGCTTTACGAAAAGAAACTGCTGACCTATCCCCGCACAGACAGCCAATATCTGACCGAGGATATGGGCCAGACAGCACAACATCTTGTGTCTGACCTGCTGGGGCCGCTGCCCTTTGCCCAAGGGCTTGACTTGACCCCGGAAGTGGGCCGGATTCTGAACAGCAAAAAGGTATCGGACCACCACGCCATCATCCCCACGTCCGAATTTCTAAAGCAGGGTTTCACTGGTCTTGCCGAGAGTGAATGCAAGCTGATGAACCTTGTCTGCTCCAAACTGCTCTGCGCGATAGCCGCACCCCATGAGTACGAAACCGTGACTGCGGTATTTTCCTGTGCAGGAAATGAGTTCACCGCCAAGGGAAAGACCGTGCTTGTCCCCGGCTGGAAAGAGATCGACCAACGGTTCCGCTCCACCCTGAAAGCAGATACCGAGGAAGAAATGCTGAACACCCTGCCAGAACTGGCCGAGGGGCAGAGTTTCCGCGTAACTTCTACCGTATCGGAACACTTCACATCCCCGCCGAAAGCCTACACCGAAGATACGCTCCTGTCAGCAATGGAGCGGGCCGGGGCCGAGGATATGCCGGAGGACAAGGTGAATTGCTCCGCAGAAGCAAGAGAGGGTGGCCTGGGCCAAGCGGAACGTAAGGGGCTGGGCACTCCGGCCACCCGTGCCGCGATTCTGGAAAAGCTGGTGCAAATGGGCTTTGTGCAGCGCAAGGGCAAGCAGCTTGTCCCCACCAAGGACGGCATCAATCTGGCGGTGGTTCTGCCGGAAAGTCTGACCTCTCCCGTCCTGACCGCCGAATGGGAAAACCGCCTGACCGAGATTGCCAAGGGCAATGCAGACCCGGACGAGTTCATGGCCGAAATTGAAGCGCAGGTGCGCCAGCTGGTCAAGACCTATTCTTGTATCAGTGCAGATAAGCAAAACCTGTTCCAGTCGGAACGGGTTATTATCGGCAAGTGTCCCCGGTGCAGTGAAAACGTCTATGAGGGAAAGAAAAACTTCTACTGCGGGAATCGTAGCTGTCAGTTCGTGATGTGGAAGAATGACCGCTTCTTTGAGCAGCGCAAAAAGGCGTTCACACCGAAGATCGCCGCTGCTCTGCTCAAAAACGGTAAGGCGAAGGTCAAGGGCCTCTACTCCGAAAAGACAGGCAAAATCTATGATGCAACGGTGCTTCTGGCAGATACGGGAGGCAAGTACGTCAATTACCGGGTAGAGCGCAAAGAGTAAGGCAAAAATACGAGGGCCGGTTATGGTAAGGTGAAGCATTCATTTTGCCATAACCGGCTCTCTCTATCCGTAGGATAGCAAAAAAAGGAGTGTGACCAAATGAGCGAATTATTTTCCATCCAGCTGCAAAATCGGCAGCAGCAAGGCAGGGATGGCGTCTGGCTGGACCTGCCCACTACAACCGAACAGGTACAAGCGGCCCTGCGGCAAATCGACATTTCGTCCGATAACCCGCAGGGTCTTTTCATTTCCGGCTATTTTGCCGAGGAAGAAAAGCGTTTTGCCATCCCCTACAACATGGTGCTGGCATCCAATGTGGATGAACTAAACTTTCTGGCATCACGACTGGAAACACTCTCTGCCGGGGAACGTGCAGAACTGAACGCCGCTCTGCAAGCCCCGCAGAGTGAGCTTTCCAGCATCGGGAGAATTACCGACTTTCCCG